>Ga0183097_10214_pt1 | contig 179036 bp, 178 predicted proteins | sample BioMet8_FD_128883 | JGI IMG/M metagenome (GOLD analysis project Ga0183097, IMG submission 128883) | Microbial communities from bioreactor (seeded with sewage sludge) at Lawrence Berkeley National Lab, California, USA - Biofuel... | ecosystem: Engineered > Bioreactor > Anaerobic > Unclassified ... | reverse complement strand
CGCATCGGGAATTGATCCTCAATTATTTCCGCGCCAAACGCCGGCTGAACAGCGGGATTGTTGAAGGTTTGAACCGCAAAGTTAATCTGACCATCAGAAAAGCTTTCGGGTTTCGGTCGCTCGAAATTGCCAAAGTCGCCTTATATCACCAACTGGGTGACCTGCCGGAACTGCAGTTCACCCATAAATTCTGGTGAAGAGACAAAAATATTTTGCCGTACAGGTTCCCGATGACTCAATGCATGACTTCGGTATTTTCTTAGGCGATACCATTATTGGACGCCAATCCTCAACTTTTGTGCCCAGCGATCTTATTGTGGTGTGAGCTTAGCCCCCAGCTTGGACCACTTTTTCTCATGGAATCAGTGTAAAGACTCTGCCTTACTATAAGGTTTGATTTTCATTCTGCAACTTTGGTGATAGACTTCATCGGGCGGGCAATAGCCCACCGCCGAATGCAGCCGGACGGCGTTATAGACGTTCACATAACTTTGCACTCCCAGCCGCAGTTGCGGCAATGTTTTGTAATCGTTCAGGTGGATGTTTTCGGACTTCAGCGCCCACCAGAACCGTTCCATCTTGGCGTTGTCCAGACAACGGCCACGACAACGCCATGTGGAAACAGTTTTATGGGCTTTACCGCCTTTGAGATCTGGCATCACCAGGCCTACGGATTTAGCTGATGCGAGTTACCGTAAGCTGCACTGTTCCGCCACATTCCAAATATGTCCCCCAACGCCCATTGACATAGCCGTAAAAATATCCAGAACGAGGAACGAAATAATGATCTAACTTATTTCCGATCTGGAAATAGTCCAAGCCGTCCGTTACTCCGTCAAGTGATGGATTCCCCTGATTACCAACAAAACCAATCAGCGAAAAATTATCCATATCGCGATTGCGAGGCATCAGAAACAGCTTTACCTTTTCTTCGATCTTCTCTTTCTGCACGAGCGCCGAACTGCCATCGGGATTGTAAGGAAGTTTCAGCCATGTCCACTGGCCGGTAGCGACAAAGTTGTAATATGCTCCGGCTTCCAGATAGAGTCCGGTATCATTCCATTCTTTGGCTCCTTCAATTTGTACCGTGACCGGTACTCCCGTCTGTAGTCGTTGTGGTTGGTGGTAGCTTCCTGCCGTCTTGGGCATATCCGTCTGACGGTCCACGGCGGATCGATGTATCCGATCGCTGTTCTCTATTGGGGGAATAGCTCGCGGTAAGGTATTGAAAACTTTGAATATTCCGGTTCTTGAATCTCTGATTTCGCCCATGCAGTTAGGGTGAAGGTCAACTACGGCAGTGGGCTTGAAATGAAGTCCGGTCTCCTCGGCTTCTTCCAGCATCCAGCGTAGCGCACCATCGGAGAGTCCTTTGTCCTTGTACCCGCCGCCGACATTGCAATGAACGCCTGGAAACCAGATTTGCTTGACGGTTCTGCCTGCTGGCAAAACTTGACATCCATATGGGGTTCCGCTTTCATCCAGCCACAGCGTGGGCGCAAAGCTTTCCCGTATTTCGTCAATTGCAACCGCATGGCGAGCGTGAATAACAATATCCGGCAACGTAAGATCATGAAATTTAGCATTGACAAACCAATCATCAATTTTTCCCGGAACCCCAATCGCCGCGACGGTATCCCAGACTCCCAGTAATTGAATCTTTACATTGTCGGAATTGTCATCCTGATGATGGAAGGCCCAATCGCCGGCCCACTTCGTTTGCTTGGTATTATTCTCATAGGCGGTCCACGCTGCGGCAACCCGTTTGGGGCAATCACAGTCATCAAGTCCGGAAAGATCCAACAGCCCGCAATGTTTGATCATCCCGCCAAGACTGCGGACTGTAAATGCACCTCGACTGAACCCGAAAAAGTAGATCTTATCGCCGGAACAATAATTTTGTCCCAGCCATTGATATGCTTCTTGAATCTTTTTTGATACGCCATCCCCGAACGCTTTTCCATTCAAATCCAAAGCGTCAATGCCTACCCCGGAAAGATATTTAGGGGAAAGTTGCGGATTGCCGTTTTTATCTGTGGTATCAACCAGACATACCAATTGCCAAACATTGGACGGACAGACAGTTCCGTCATCATCTTTCTGATCCGGTTTGTCGCAAGTACCATCGCAGCAGACAATAATATTTTTACTCATGACGCCATTCCTATTCTTGAGTAAATTATACGTTTTGAACGGCGGATATTGGAATCTTAAAGTCCGTTTTATCAAAGGGGCCTTTGGCCTTATCCGAAACCAAGTTAATAATTTCAGCCACAATATTGCCGGTGCCGTTTAATACCCCATTCTGCGGCGTATTGCCCCATTCAATCCTAAAAGTCGGCTAATTGCGACACTAAACCGCTAGATTCGCGACACAAACTCAATTTATTTGCCTTTTCATGCTCAGCAGCTGGAAATTTCACTTGCTTTTTTCGTGCATCAACTTATCGTATTATTACTACACGTTTAAACGAGAGGTAGCGATGCCAAGGCAGTTTTCTGGAAAAGTCCATGTCAGTCGGGTGCGGATTCTGCGCAAAAGCGGGATCACTTACGTTTATGAACGCACAACTCAATATGATCAGAAGAAAAAGAAGACCGTAACGACGGCAACCAGGCTGCTCGGCAAAATTCTTGCTGGAAGCGCTGAAATGATTCCGACACGTCCGCGAAAGCGCAACGGGGACACCGGCGGGAATGTGTTCGCCACCCGCACGCACGTTGGCTTGACTGATATCCTCGAATGGGCCGGTTGCAACTCACTCATAGATAAAGATGTCCGCGCCAGTTTTTGTCCCGGCGAGGCCGAAAAAATCCTCTCCATTGCACGTTACTGGCTCGGCACGGACGGCAACACGCTACCCCGGCTGGAAGGCTGGCAAATCATGCACGAGCTGCCGTACCCGTATGGCATAAGCGAAGACGTGTATGGCGAGCTGTTCAAATCGTTAGGCTGCAACGAGGATGGTATTCAACGTTATTTTCAGGCTCGCGCCGCCCGCCTGAACAAAAAGGCGGTCATCGCCTATGATTCAACCACCATCTCCACTTATTCCGTGAACCAGAAAGAAGCGCGCCGCAGCTTCAACAAAGAACGCGATGGGCTGGACACCATCAAGTTGCTGACCCTGTATTCAGTCAAGGACAGGGAGCCCATCGCATTTGCCAAACAGCCGGGAAATATTCCTGATGTCATCGCCATCAACAGCGCCATTGAACAGCTCAAGTGTTTTGATGTCGAAAAACCTCTGGTGACAACAGACACGGGCTATTACAGCGCGGACAACATACGGGATCTGTGCCGCCGCAACATGAAGTTTCTGACGCTGATCGATACCGATGTGACAATGGCGCGGGAAGCCGTTGACGCCCTGCGTGAAGAGCTGGAATCAATGAGTGCAATATGCCCTTTCGACTACTATGTCTCCGGATCTTCAAGATCTGTCATGCATACCTTCAAGTGGCGGAGAAAAAGGCAGCGGGGAGAAAAAAAGGCCGGAGATGAGGAGGAAATGCAACGCCGACTGTATTTTTACGTGTTCAAGTCCAATGATCTCGTGAACAAGCATGAGGTGAATTTCCGCCAGCGGCTCTTGGAATTGAAAAGGCAGGTTGAAGAAGGCGTGACGGAGTTCACGGAAGCCGCGCAGAAACGGATAGACAAGTATCTTGTCCTGTCCCGGCAGGGACGGGGCGGAAAACTGCATGTGACTTTCCGCGAGGAGGAATGCGCAAAAGCCCGGAAATACTTTGGATATTTCGTTTTGGTCAGCAACAGCCCGATGGAGGTTTTTGAGTCCCTTATGAACTACAGGTTGCGGGAGAAGATTGAAGAACTGTTTCAGGACGTAAAGGAATCCGTTGATGGGCGCAGGCCGAGAATATGGTATTCGGATTCCCTGCGAGGAAGGCAGTTCGTTCAGTTCGTGGCGTTGTGTTACAGATGTTATATCACCAAAAGGATTAAGGCGGTTGAGGAGCAGCTTTGCTCCGATGAGGAACGCAAGACCAAAGAGCAGTTGAAACTGGAGAAGAGCCTGAAGAACTGGCTTGGACAACGCTCGCTGGTACAGATATTCGACTGGTTTGATTGCGTTGAGACCACATCTGTCAAGACCGATACGGGGATGCGCAGATGGTCATCGGAAACAGTTGCAAGGGATCGCCTTTTTCTGAAAATGCTGGGCGTCACGGATTCGTGTAGCAATTAGCCGACTTTTAGGATAACTATATTCGCATTGACAATAATCAAAGTAATAATCTTCATAATTATCGCGTCTACCGTGATTTCAGTAATGTCTCATTCATTGCATTTATCCCTCAATTATTAAATCCTTTGCATCAATGAGAATTTTTAATTCAATCATGTCTGCCAAAGTATTACATTTTGTTTCTATTCCACATTGTTTTGCCCGACCACATAATTCATCTAGATAGTCACAAAAATCATCACCATCATACTCCCAGCCTTTCGCTGGCCCCAAGTCATTGATGTTATCAGTTGGCAGTAAAAGCGCTTCATCGATATCTGAAACAAAAGCAATTTCATTGCGTATATAAATCACCTGCTGTTCTAGAAATAAATTACCTTTTACTTGTTTAAATAAATAAAAGAATGCCGAATCTGTCAATTTTTTACGCTTGCTAAACTTTAATCGCTTAAGTCGAGAAGACTCATATCCCCAAAGCATAGTTATAGCAAGACTCACAAAAATACCAACCACAATCATTATTGCATTCATAATATTCAACTAATAAGCACATGCATTATGCGCACATGCTATAACACAATTTGTCTCTACCCCCAAGTCATAAAATCCCTCAAAAATTACAAATCTAACATTAAGTCGTCCTTTAGCTCTAAACATATTCGTAGTTTTCATTATTTTTATTGGCATTTTGAATGGTGCGATGAATACAATGTGTCGAGATAGACTGGATAAATATGTTTATCAATATCATATTTCGGCGGATATTCAGCCAATTTCTGCTCAGGCAGGAAAGGTTTATCAAATTTGATAATTTCCCCATCTTTTGTAATCATCAGAAAGTATTTGCCAATAAATCCATATTCCAGCTCAACGATACCCCACCAGTTATCGCATTTTATAACCTTATATCGCAAAATTTTTTGATAATAACTCGGATCACCTTCTAGTTCCCAAGAACATATAGTTGGGCATGTATAATCATATGGATAAATAACACCTTTTCCGTTTTTTGCTAATGCCAAAATGTCTAGGTTGCTAGGTATTGCAATGTTTGCCATACTCCACAATCGTTTTAGTGCATTAACCCGAATATCGTAATAAAAAGATTCACCTCTGCTTCCTATTAGTGGAAGCAACAAAAGAAATATGACAAAAATCGTAGCAATACAAGCGAATACTACCCACTTCTTTTTCAATTTTTTCATCATATTTCCAGTATTTCAATGTTATCAAAATGGGCAATAGGTATTTTTAAAATTTTTCCAGTAGCTGTTTTGAGGCTCTAGATTATAACGGCTTAAAAACTTACTCAGATCTGTTCCATTTACATCTCCGGTTAACCCATTGGTGTTAATGCCATGCATGAAATTTAATTCATAACTTCTTTGTTTTGAATATATTATAAAAAGCAATGAGCATTTTTACGCCACAAAATTAACTTTTTTAAGGCCATTTTACTTAATTTTACCGTAGTTCAGATAGAACGGTTCGTTGTCGCTGTTCCGATGAATATTTGCCTGCCGCTTTTTGCCGACCATGTCGGTCAGCCAGGTCTCGTCACCGACGGCTCTGGCTCGACTCCAATACAATTCCCGCTGATGCGCAAGCCCCGCCAATCGTATTTCCAGATTATGCTGATACCAAGTTCTGAAATGCTCCATATCCGGCATCTCCAACGCCTTCAGCAAACGCGGAAAATTTACGATCAATTTGTACTTTTTTCCTCCGACAAACTCATGCCATGCCGTATGCGGCCATTCCGCCGGATGCGTCACCGCACCGGCCCGCACCATATTCAAATCAATGTAAAACAGACAACGCCCCAGATATTCGCCGTCCTGAATCAGCGTTGAGTAAAAGCGGTTGCTCCAGAACGAACCTTCCCGAGCTTTCAAGCCGTTGTATTCCCGCGCCGTCCGGCCGTGCAGATCGTGCAGCCCGGCGGACAATGCCGCCGGTTCTCTTGCCGACACCAGCAGATGGACATGATTGCTCGTCACCATATAATCAAACACCGCCAGCGGATAATGACGCGTCATCTCCAACAGTTTTGCCAGGTAAATATCGCGATACTTGGCAAACCGGAACAAAAATTCCTTATTATGACAGCGATGGGTGATATGATAAATCCCCGATACCGCCATTGACCGCATTCTCCGTGGCATTCCGCTTCCCTTTGTTGATTTTTAACTCAAAATATTATTTTTCGCTTTTTTGCCATAAAAAAACGCGATTTTGCGGCACAAAATTCTACGACAATCAACATAATGTCTTTTACTTAAACATTCTCCGTCAAAAAATCTATGCATGGCACCTCACCTGGGCAACCTCACCTGGCACCTCACTTAGATGCCGTCAGCTTAGGCCGTCTTCTACGTTGCCCTATTATTTGGCATGACACCGTGATACCAGAATTATAATTAATAATCCGTTCAAGACACAAAAAATAACGTCAAAATAAAATGGAATAGGAGGTAATTTTAATAACAGACCATATATCAAAATAATAAAACCTTCTATCATCATAAAACATCCGGCAATTAAAGTAAAAAGCTTATATTTAATTGGATTAATCGCAAGAAAAATAAAGATTACTCCGATAAAGCCTAAAGCACCTGCTGTCATTTTGAACCAATAGATAAACATTGGAGCATCAGGGACTTTTTCTAATCCAAGCCCATTCAATATGTATGAAACTTGGCTCCATGGCAAAACCACTCCTCCAAAGGATATTCCCCAGGCAAGAGATGACAAAAGTAAAAGCATTTTCAGAAATGTTAATTTTCTATCACCTGATTTTTTCATATACTTTTGCTCTATCTAATTGTTAATACTCTCTGTTTCATCTTATCCACGCTAGATAAAAATCATGTTTCTCAATTGATATCTACGCCGTTTCTTGCTATATCTGAGCAATTACCATAATAATCAAGCCCGCAATTATAAATCCAATAAAAAGAGCAATAGGGAATGAAGCTAATAATAATCCAATTTTTGCACTTTTCCTGTTCTTACATAATGATAATTTACCGATTGCAAATGCTAATATTGACCATAAAAGCGCCCATGAAAATGCATATTGAGGCCAATATCCCATTTTACGATGTTGGTATAAAAATAATAAAAAAACTATTAATAACGGTATATATGCGACTATGGCAAAAATTAATGTACAATAATGCCAAGGAAAATGTTTATTATTCACACCAACTCCCTGTGAATCTGATGCCTGTGTCGAAAGTGCCAATGCCCAAGTTAAAATCAAACTTATCTCGGAATGAACAGCATACTTTAACCTTGCACTTGGATTTTTTTTTGCAACAATCATATGTACATGTTGCAGTAGTAGTACAACTTACAGCTACCTGTCCTACGATATAAAATCTAGACATATACATAACTGCTACTGCTCGAAATGAATTGGAAAATGTTCCTATCTTTACCCCATCACCACATTGTGATGATGCTCTGCGATGCGCAATCCGCAATGCATTGGTTTTATTTGTTAATACTTCCGTTTCTACTTCTTTTGCTATTGCTGAAGTCATTTCTTCATAACTATATTCAACAGCAGGAGGAACTGTGGTGGGCGGATACGGATATGGTAACATTGGAAATGGTACGGGTGCGGTAGGATTAATCAGAAACAAACCAAGGAAATCATAGGTGTCTATAAAATTATTTCTTATTATTTCGTAAATATTTATTCCTCCCTTTTCTCCAATCGGGTCTCTGCTCAACCACCTTCCGATCATCGGGTAGTAATAGCGGAAGTTGTAGTAGACCAGCCCGGTTTCGGCGTCGGCATACTCGCTGCTGAACCGAAACGCGTTGGCATAGGCATAATCCCCCGATTTCGCGGTGACTTCGCCGAACGGCGAATATTCGTACTTGGCAACGATATTGCCGGAGGCATCGACCAACTGCCCAATGTTTTTATTCGCATCGGTAAAGTAGAAATAGGTCGCGGATGCAGCGGTATCATGGACCGCCAGCGGCACGTCCTGACCCAATCTTTCCGGCTGCCAGGTGATTTTCTGCAACACGGTATTGCTGTTGCCACCGTCGAGCTTTTCGATCTGCTTGAAGCCGTCATAGACGAAGCGTTCTGACTTCGTCAGTTGAAAGTTACCGGATGAAAGCTGAAAGACCTTTTTCTCGACGCGACGCCCCAGGTAGTCGTAACCGAATTCGAGTTTCTGGTTGCCGTCATTCGACAACATGGACTGCAAACGATTTTCCGCATTCCAGGTGAGCGTCCACGCTTTGCTGTTACTCGTCAACGTCAACATGTTGCCGTCGTCGTCATAGGAGGGATTGACGGTATTGCCGCCGGCGGTAATGCCGGTGTACTGGTTCAGATTATTGGCTGCATAGGTGGTATTGTCGCTGACCAACCGCGAAGTCAACCGGTTGCCGATGTTGTCGAAGCTGTAACCATAGTCATAGGTACTGACATTATTCGACAACGCGCTGGTCACTTCGGAACGGTCATTGTAAGTGTAAGCGATGGTGTCCGCCGCGGCAAACGCCGTACCCGAACGCCCCATGCCGGTACGGCGTCCGATGGCGTCATTGGCATAACTGTAACTGCTGACAACATCGTCGTTATGCTTGTTGGTAACGGCCGTGATCAGATCGCGGTTGCTTTCATAGGCAAACGCGGTAGACAAATTTCCCGGACGGGTGATCGTAGTGACCAGATTACTGTTCGCCAGATACCCATAGGTAAAAGTATCCGCACCGTTCGCCACTTGATTCAGCCGGCCATAATCGTCATAACCATAAGCAACATTATATTCAGTGCCGATATTCAAGCCGGTATATCTCCCCAAGACCCCGCCAGCGGCGTAATTGCGCGTCAGCGTCTTATTATAAATACCGGTGATTTGTTCGCTTGTCAACTTGAACTGGTCGTTATAAGCAAAAGTCCGGGTACCGACCGCGTCGGTCACCGTTTTTTGCTGGCCCAGCCGGTTATAAGTAAAACCCAGCGCCGGCGTACTGTCGGAATAAGTCACTCCGGCGAGGTCGCCGGTGGCGGCGTCATAGGCGAAAGAAGTCGCCAACGCCTGGCCGTTGTTCTGCCGCGCCCAGGTCCGAGTCAACAGCTTGCCGTCCACGCGATAGGTATAGGACGGACCCTTGCCGTCGGCATAGGTTTTGGCCGTGATCGCGCCGGAGGCAATGTCGTATGTCCAGTTGGTCGTATCGGCCGTGCCGGGATCGGCCGGCCAGGTTGCGGAAGTCCAGCCGGTCCCGGCACGATAAGTTTTGAGCTGAGTCAACTGACCGTAACTGTCATAAGTCTTTTCGGTCGGGTAATCGGTATCGCCCCAGGTGCGGACGACATGCCCCATGGCATCGTAAGAGTAATAAGTGTATTTGTCCAGCGCGTTTTTCATTGAAATTTTGCGTCCGGTGGCATCGTCGTAACCGAACGTGGTATAGCGGTTGTCCGCGTCGTAGACATAGTCGACCCGCCCCCGGACGTCGTAATGCGCGGTCACGATTCCCGTTCGCGGATCGGTCGCGGTAAGCTGCCGGCCCAGCGCGTCATAGCCAAACGTATAAGTTTGATCGGCAAGCGTCCGGCGGGAGGTTTGCAGTCCGTTGACGGTCACCGTCTGTTCCGCCACGGTGGAAGACGGGGCGGTAACGGTCTGCGTCACCGTTTTCGCATCGCGGTCGATTGCCGTAACGGCCGTGGTGACGTTGCCGGCCACATCGACTTCCTGACTTTCCGCCACGGTATTGCCGGAGAAACCGGTGTAACGCTGCTTCCGCGTTCTCAACGTCGTCGCGGTATTGTCGTTGTCCGTGCCGTAGACTTTGTCCGTCGTCACCAGCCACCAGGCGCCGTCCTGCTGCGCGAGTGTCGTTTCGGTGTCCTGAATCCGGTCGGTCGAGGCCAAATCCAGTACGCCGTTGCCGTTGACATCCAGTCCGGTGCGAATCAGGTTGCCGAGTTCGTCATAGACATACAGGGTATCGGCTTTCCCCGTGGTGCCGGTCTTGATCTGTTGTCCCAGCGTATTGAAAGTATGTTGAGTCGTAATCGTCCCGTTATAGCCGGAAGCTTCCTGTTTGATCCGGTCTTCCAGCAAGTTCGTCGTTATTTTATTCCAGCGGGCGGAAGTAGCGCTGCCGGCGAAAATTTTGCTCCACCGGGAACCGTCGGCATTGACGCCGTAATCAAAATACTGTGCCACCGCCGCATCTCCGGTAACGGTTCTCCGCTGACCGTCGCAATAGTCGGCGGTAATCCTCTGGAAGCCGCCCGGCAATGTGACCGTGACCGTATCGCCGCCGACCGTGCCGCTGCTGCTGCCATTGACATAGGCATAAGTCGTCACCCGGCCTTGTTCGTCGGTGAATTTTACCTTCTGCCCCGCCAGGTTGTATTCCGTGCTCTTGGTCAGCGCCAAGTCGCCGGCGCTGACGGTTTCATACGTAACGCGTCCGGCCGCGTCATAGGTATAAGTCGTAACGATCGCCGGGTGGGAATCCTGCGCCGCTTTGGTCTTGGTAATCAGTCTTTTCAGCGCGTCATAGGTATAGGTATACTGAGTGCCGTCTTCCAGAGTTTCCGATTCCAGCGCACAACAGTTCCAGGCGGCACTGTACTGTTTGCCGTTGGCATACTGGGTGCCGAGCCGCCGATGCTGGCCGTCGTAAGTGTTGGCCGTCCAGCCGAGCCGGACATAGTCGCTGCCGGTATAGACATAACTTTCCGCCAGCGCCAGATTGCCATAAGAATTATAAACATAGACCGCTTTCCCCGAGTGGTACGCAACGCCCGCGGGAGCCGTCGCGGTGCCGTAAACAATGGAGACGCGCAGCGCCGAGCCGCTGCCGACGGCAAAGGTATTTTGCGCGGGGTCGGCGTTAACCGTATAAGTGCCGTATTCATAGGTGAAAGTGGTCATGCGTCCATCCGGATAAGTGACGGACTGCAAGGGTTGAAAGTGGGATTAAGGGTCCGGGAGAAAGGGCGAAAACTTTCCTCAAAAGTTTTCCCTCTCTTCCCCGGTTCTCCTTTCCCGTTTCCGAGCTGGGCGCGGCACTGGTGGCGGCCATTGCGTTATTGTCGCTGGCGGCGCTGCTGACGGCTTCGACGGTGATGCTGTCGCGAGTCGGAGCAATGGAGGCGTCTACCGCCACAGACATGTCCGACTCGCTCTATCAGGAGGAAAGCATGTTGAATCGGGCCTGCTGGATCATGCTGCATGATCGCCAGAAATACAACGACCGCAATCTGGGTAACGTTGACTATCGCCAGATTCACGAGGTTCGCTTTATGGCCGACGGCGTGGAACGTGAGATGGAGATCAACGGCCGGAAAGTCAAAGTCACGGTCATGGACATGGTTACCGGACTGGATGTCTCCGGCTATAATCCCGACAAACAGTTTTACGCCTATACCAACCAGATGTTTAATGATTCTAAAGGACGCGAAGATTTGGAGATTTTTCGGAATTGCCTGCTCGACTACGTCGATACCGACGATAATATTCGGTTGAATGGAATGGAGGCCGCCGATTATGTTGCGCTGGGCGAACCCAATCTGCCGCGTAATCGGCCGATGCAGTTTCGCGAAGAACTCCTCTGGATTCCTGACGCCGTAAAACTTTTCCCGCCGGACGGCTATGGTCTGCTGAGCAGTTGCCGGGTAATTGCGCCACAGGGTATGGCAACGAATTTCGGTAAACCCAATTTATTTAGTGCGCCTCCTCAGGTAATCAAAATGTTTTGCCTGCTGACTGACCTGGAACTGGAAAAAACCTTAGCCGCGTTAAAAAAATGGAAAACGGACCGCATTCCGCTCAAGGATTCACTTGACCCCACCTTGCTAACCAAAATTCAAGCACAAATGTCACTGTCGGAATCCGGTTATTATACGTTCATCCTACGCGCACAGTCTGACGATTCCTGCCCGGCGCGCACCCTGATCGCCTCGGTCTCGATCACGGTCGTTCTGCCCACCGACGGTCTTCGCTTCTACCAATACCAGATCTTCTGATATCCCCCAATACCACCGATAGTTGTCGCCACTATCACCGTTATGCAAATCGGATTTCAAAATCAACCCACGTTTTACTGTAGCATCTCCCGTTCCTGCTCCTCCCACGCCTTCGGAATCGCGCCGAACAGCCTTTCCCGATTGATGGCTTTCGGAGTCTCCGCCTCGACGATCAATTTTTGTATTTTCGGCGAGAGGTTGACCATGTTGATGGGTTCGGTGACGACGGACGAGGCAAAAACCGGAGACGTACTGTCGATCATCGAATTTCAGATCTATATCATCTCTGTGAAATAGGGAAAATACTCCCGGAATAATTAACCACAAAGCCCTGACTACGCCCAAAATGCGTAGCCAGGGCGATTTATTTCAAGGAGATCAAGCGATGAGTATTACGATGTCGAAAGCGATGTTTAAAGCGGCGGTACAGGGATTGTCGATGGTAGTAGCGAAGAAGCCGGTGAGAGCCGTGTTCGGCTGCGTGCGGATTACGGCCAATGACGGTCGGGTGAAAATGGCGGCGACCGACTTGGAACAGTGGGTGGAGTATCGGAATGATAGCGTGGAGACCGTCGGCGAGAACGATTTTCTGTTCGGGTTGGCGGAGTTGAAGGAGTTGCTCCGGTTGCCGGGCGACGGAAAACTGCAGTTCGACGCGAAGCCCGGCTCGGTGACGGTGAAGATTGGCGAATTGGTCAAGGAATATGCGGCGCCCGGAGTCAACGAGTTTCCGGAAGCGCCGACGGTGAATACGAGTCCGCTGGCGGTCGGGCCGGAGTTCTTCCAGAAATTGCGGCTGGCCGCGCCGATGACTTCCAAGGATAAAGTCAATCCGACGACCAATTGCATCAGCATTCGGAACGGTCAGATCGCGGTGACCAATCGGCGCGAGTTGTTGGTGTTGAACTATGAACTGGGAGTCGAAACGCCGATTTTGCTGCCGATTCCAAAGATACTGTCGCTGCTGGATACCACCGGTACGCTTGCCGTGAAAGGCGATCAGGTCCGGCTGCAGTCGGGAATGTGGACCACGATCATCAAGCAGGCTCCCGGGACGTTTCCCAATTATGAACAGATCGTGCCGAAACCGTCCACCCTGACGACGCAGTTTAGCATCGGCGATCAGGATCGGGCGACGCTTCTGAATACGCTCGGCAAGCTGAAGATCAACGATCCGCATGAGCCGGTGGTGCTTTACGGCAGTACGGCAGGCGTGTTTGCGGTGGCCGGACTAACCAACTCGACGGTGATCCGGTTGCAGGAAAGCAAGTTTCAGGCGGAAAAGCCGGAGTTGCCGCTGTTCTATACGCTGTCGAAGCCGTATCTGCTGGACGTGTTGCGCAGCGGTTTTACACGGCTGCGTAGCGCCGACGGCCTGGTCCTGGCGGCGCAGGGTGGTCCGCATGCCGGCTACCTGATCGTGATGTCGCTTTCAGCCCGGTTCAAGGCTGACGAGATCAGGCAGGTAATCGAAAAATCTATTCCGCATCACGAATTCAAACCGGAGGATAAAACGATGTCCAATGAAGCCAAAGTTGCCATTCCGAGCGAATCAAAGTCGGCGGCCGATTTCAAGGTGGTTGACCCATCTGTAGCGGCCGACGCATTCGCTAATCTGAACGCGTCCCTCGACAAGTTGCACGTTGCGCTTTACACGCTGAACACCTGTGTGAATGACGTATGTCGTCAGGTTCGCGAAACTCAGCGCAATGTGAAGCAGCGCGACCGCTCGTTCCGCGACCTGCAGACCACCATTGAGCGGTTTAAAAAGGTGGCCAATTTTTAACACAGGGGCGCTGCCCCTTTCACCCCGGCGGGTACGACCCGCTGCGGGTGGGTTACTACGTAACCGCTACCGGCTTCGCCGGGAGGAAAATGGTTATTTTCGCAAGGCAAACCCTGACCGTTCAGGGTTCGCCTCTGCACACCTGCTCCCAAACGAAAAAACAACCTCGGCGTCAGCCAAGCAAGGATTGCGCCAGCAATCCCACCGGGGGCGCACGATGCGCCCCGCCGGAGGCATTCCTAAATTGGAGTTAAAAAGATGAAAACGTATAAAGTGTTTTTGCGGTTGGTCAGACACGGTCGGAACATCGGCGGCGTGTGCGTGAAAGTCTGGGCGCGGACGCCGTTCGGGGCAGCGCTGGAGGCCGAAAAACAAGTCGACTGCGTGTACGGTCAGGATGTCTACGGTCACATCAATCGGGTTGAGTTGTCTGAGTTCGTGGAACCGGCGCTGGCGGCGTGACCACTCGGACATTCGAGTAAAACGGAGGATCGGAATCATGCTGAAATTGAATGCGAGTTATGCGAAAAAGGTACCGGCGGAAAGCAATTACAGTTCGCGGAGTTATCATGCGTCGATTGAGGTAGAGTTGAGCGACGGCATGAGTCAGGAGCAGTTGCGGAACCGGATTCACGATACGTTTGCGCTGGTCCGTGAGGCGGTGGAATCGGAAATCCAACAGAAACAGGCGCCCGTCAACCCGCCGCAACGGAGTAGTCCGGCAAAACATAATAACGAGGCGGCGAGTCCGCGGCAGTTGCAATATTTGCAGGACTTGGCGCAGACCAACGGCGTCGATCTGAACGCGGAGTTGCGACGGCTGAATCTGAGCAATCTGGAAGACCTCAGGCGTCCGCAATGCAGTCAGTTGATTGACGCGGTTCGGCTGCCGAAAGCGGCGTAAAGGAGGACGCGATGCGCGAACTCGAAAAACTGCGCGAGGCACCGCACTGGAGCTACAGTGCCATTAACAAGTTTCTGAGCTGTCAGCTGGCGTATTATTTCCAGTACGTCGCGAAACTCAAGCCGGAACACACGCCGGTGAATCTGCTGTTCGGCTCGGCGTTTCACGCGGCGGTTACGGTGATCGGAGAAAGCAAAATTGCGGGGCAATTGATCGCGGTGACGGAAGCGCAGACGTTGTTCCATGAGTACTGGCGCGAGGCGGTAGCGGAGGCGGAAAACGTACGCTTCAAGGACGGCGAAGACGTAGAATCGCTGGGCGAACTGGGACGAAAAATGATCGCGGTCCTCTACCCGAAACTGGTGGAGGAAAAGATCGTTGCCGTGGCCCAGGCGTTCAGCGTGCCGCTGCTCGACGAGGATGGCAATCGGATCAGCGATCTGCCGCTCATCGGCGAATATGACGCCGTAATAAAATCCGAGGATGAAACCGTAATCGTCGACTGGAAAACGGCGGCGCGTCAGTGGCCTGCCGATAAGGCCGGCAAAGACTTGCAGGCGACCGCGTTCAGTTATGCGTGGAATCTGCAGCACGGCTTTGACCCGGCGTTTCGTTTCGACGTGATTACCAAGACGAAAAACCCGGCGATCATGTCGCATCCGACCCGGCGCAATGCCGATGATTATCAGCGGCTGTTGAAGCTGGTTTCGGTGATCGAACGCGCCATCGCAGCTGAAGTGTTTCTGCCCAACGAGCAGTCGTTTTGCTGCTCGGATTGCGTTTATGCCCATGCCTGCACGGCATGGCATCGACAGTCTTCCGATCAGACGATGCCAACGCTGTTCGACCAGGCCGCATAACTGCAGGGGTTCCACCCCTTTCACCCCGGCAGGTACGAACCGTTACGGGTGAGTTGCTGCGCAACTACTACTTGCTTCGCAAGGTTTTTAACTTCAAAATGGAGAGAAACAATTATGAATGAACTGATGTTGCATTGCGGGGCCACACGCCTTACGCGTGCTGAACTCGCGGATATTCCCACGCCGAGAGCGACTTCGAGTTGGCGACCGGTGGCGCATTACGAGGCGGCTTGCCGCGTTGTGCAGGAAGCCCAGCAGCGCGGCTTCCATATCGACGACGAAGCCTGGGGCGTCAACGTGATGGGAACCAAGTTGTTCGGGGTGCTGCGCTGCCATCCCGACGGCAACCCGGAATACAGCCGCGCCATCGGGGTGCGCAACTCGAATGACAAATCGCTGGCGCTGGGGATTGTGGCCGGCGCGCGGATTATCGTCTGCGATAATCTCTGCTTCGGCGGCGAGGTCAAACTGGCCCGTAAACACACCTCCGGCATGGACTCGAACTGGTTCGTCGGCTACGCGTTCGACGTGTTGCAGACCAGCGCGTTTGCGGCGCTGGATCGCGGCATCGAACGGCTTCGTACCACCCGGATTGCGGCCGATCAGGCGCGCATCATGATCGTGAAATCGGCGGAAATCGGGGCGATTCCGAGCAGTGATATTGTGCCGGTACTGAACGAGTTCATCGAACCCCGTCATCAGGACTTCGAGACGCGCAACTTCTGGAGTCTGTACAACGCCTTCACCGAGGTCGCCAAGAAGTATTCGCCGGCCCGCGCCGATGTGTGCTACCGCAAGCTCGGCGAACAGTTCGATCTCTCTGGGGCTCTGCCCCAGACCCCGGCGGGTACGACCCGCTGCGGGTGGGTTACTGCGTAACCGCTACCGGCTTCGCCGGGAGGAAAATGGTTATTTTCGCAAGGCAAACCCTGACCGTTCAGGGTTCGCCTCTGCACACCTGCTCCCAAACAAAAAACCACAAAATCAGTGAGAACGATGAAAATTTCTACCGACAAACGCGAACTCAACGTATTGGCACATTATCTGTTGAACGGCAAGGTCAAAGTGACGCGCATTACGGCGGCAAACGGTCTCGAAGTCGAGGTCCGGCCGGGGGCGCTGGCGCCGACGCTGAAATTAGCGCTGCAACCACGGCGGACTCCGGATCGAACGGTGGTCGTCAAGATCACCACCAACGAAACGGCTGACTCGGCCGTGGCGTCCTGGTTTAGCCAGGGATTCCGTCTGGCGGTTACGGCCTTCGGTCCGGATCTGGCAGCGGTAATCGCGAACGCCGGAGGCGGTCTGTTCGAGCGGGAATCCCAGGATCGAATCCGACTGAATTTGAACTGGATTCAGCGGCGTTACCACCTCCCATTTTCTCCGGTGATCAGTAGCCTTGCCATGGGTTCAGACCGCTTGGAATTGAAGCTGGAAGCCGCCTGAATGGGCGCGAAAAACAGTCATGATTTCCGAATTTTAAACCGGCAAGTTTTTGCCGAAAGGAGCGATGGTCATGAACGGAATACTCAAGGGCGGGTTGTTGGCGGCGGGCGGTCTGGCGATTGCCGCCGGCGTGTACGCATACTGTCAACGGCAACGGCAGGCGGAACTGGCCGAGGCGGAAGGCGATTTTCCGCTCGACAAGGATTCGGATGCGGGTCTGCCGGAAGAAATCCCGGAAGCGGAAAACGACGACGATGAAATCACGGAAAACCTTGCGGATGAAGATCATCATGACGGTTCCGCAGTCGAAACTTAGCCGGTTGCGGCGAGTCCGGGCGGATTGCCTGGTGCTGGTGACCCGGCGGGCGGGTATGGCGGCGCTGGCCGCCGTGACGCCGTTGCCGGGTCTGGACTTGGGCATGACATTGGTCTTGGTGCCGGAAATGCTCTCGGCGATCAACCGGAAATTCGGACTGACGCCGGAGCAAATCAGCCGGTTGCCGTTACGCCGGCAAGGACGGTTGCTGGAAATTGCCGCACACCTCGGCAATCAGGCCATCGGACGGGCGGTCACTCGGCAGACGGTCAAACTGCTGTTGCGGCAACTTGGCGTCAAAATCAGCCTCAAAACCGCCGCCAGAATCGTTCCGATCGCGGGCAATGTCGCGGCGGGAGCGATCAGTTTCAGCACCATCAAAATGTTGGGAACTCGGCATGTCAACGCTTGTTATGAAGTACGGAGACGGCTGTTGTAAGCCGGAAAAAGCGCAGTGCCGCCCCTAATAATCTGACCTATTTCGAGGTAAAAATCGCCGGAAAAATTTAATTCGGCGAAATATTTGTACCACCCTGACATTAGATGGCAATCTCTGCGGATTATCTTTAAAACTATTAAAACCAGGAGGAAAAAGCATGAACCGTAAATAACCACTCTTACGGAACGTGAGCTGCAGATGAAATCTTTACGTGATAATCTTATTGCCCGTGATTTGAATTTATTCGCTGTTTGCTCTATTGTTATAGCGAACAAATTCAGGGGTGATTATTGCGTAACTGATCTTCATAAACATAAGTCTGCGGACTTTCGGCAAACGTTTCTATCAGAAAACCAGCAATTTTTCTTCAAGAAGACGGATGTTGAAAGTGCGCCCGACTATAGTAATATAGTTGGGCGCTTCTTTCATATTCTTGAATGGTCCTTGCTGGTACCACTGGTAGATGTGAAGGAAGCGCTCTTTTTGTTGTCTACGTTTCTGCTTCACCCCTTTCGTTTGCCCTGAGATAGACCCGATGTCGTTAACCCGGCATGGGGAATCTCGGCGGGCAGTATACCGATTTTTCCCATGCCTTCCAGGATGGCCGCCGGCCGCAAGGAGGAATTGTAATCAGAGTTTTTATCGTTATTTCATGCGGTCAGAAAAGTCATATTAAACCAAGAAAATTTATTTATACTAAATAAACTGCTAGACGTGTTAATGGTCGGATGGTTTTAATCGGCAATCGGGAAATACAATTGAGGAGAATATCGGGAATGAGTCTTTTCAGTTCAGGGAAAATGTTGTTGCAAAAATATCCGGGATTACTGCCCTGGGCAGTACGACTGTATAATGGGCTGCTCGGATGGAATCGCCGCAAAATCAGTGGATGCGGCAATCAGACGTCAGGCATGTCTTTCCGACATCACACCACCGTTGCGATCAACGGCAACCACAATGTGATTGATTGGGGCAACAGCTGCTTTTGGGATCATTGTCACATCTACATTGCCGGAGACCACAATAAAATCGTACTGGGCAAACGGTGCGTACTCCATCAGCTCGATTTGTGGCTGGAAGACGATGGCAACACCATTATCATCGGCGATCACACGCACGTTACCGGTTTTACGCATCTGGCGGCCACCGAAGGGAAAAAGATCGTGATCGGCGAAGATTGCCTGTTTGCCTCGAATGTGGTGGTTCGTACCGGCGACAGTCACTCGATTCTTGATGCCGATCGCGGCAACCGCATCAATCCGGCGCAAGACACGTTGATTGGAAATCATGTCTGGCTGGGCGCACAGACCACGCTGCTGAAAGGCGCTTCCGTAGCCGACCATTCGGTGGTCGGAACCGGTGCAATCGTCACCGGGAAATATGAGCAAAGCCATGTCGTTCTGGCCGGTAATCCGGCTCGGATCGTCAAGGAAAAGGTCGATTGGCTGCCGCAGCGAATTCCGCCGTCGGAACCGCAAAACTGAACTCAACAATATTTTGAATTCGGGCCGGACATTCCCCATCCCCCCAACCCCGGTCCGGCCCGGATTCGCCCTTGTCACACCATAAATTATCCGGAGATCCGATCATGATTACGACTCCTTCCGTTCAACGGTTCGCCCCGCTCGACGCCATGCGTGGACTAGCCGCATCGATCGTGGTAATTCACCATATCTGGGCAGAATATTCACTAAAGCCGTTACAAACCTTTCCTAGCCAGATACTGATTGCCGGTTATAGCTGCGTTTGCATGTTTTTCATTTTGTCCGGATTTGTATTAACCTACAAATTTGTCGGCGAAGAAAACTGTTATGAAAAGGTAATAACTGCTACTATTAAACGGCCGTTCAGATTGGCTGGAATCGCATTACTTGCTGGACTAATTGGATATTTGATCAAAGAAAATACCTACGCTAGCCCAGTAAACGCGCTGATGGATATTTTTGATCGGTTCATTCACACCAATCTTTCAGTAGGGGCAGATGTAAATCCGCCGTTATGGACGATTGAAAAAGAAGTAATCGGTTCAGCTATTGTGTTTGGCCTAGTACTAATTACTTGCCGTACCCAATTTGCTACCAGAATGTTTATCGAATTGTCAATGATTTTGTTCTTTAAAGACACCTTCTATTGGCAATTCATTGTCGGCATGATTTTAGCCGAACTGGTAAAATTCAAAATGGCAGAACTGTCCAAATGGACCTGGGTATTTGTTATGTTACTGCCGTTAGGTTTGTATTTGTTTTCGTTTACGGCAGAAGACAATAATAAATACCAATATGCGATCGGCGCGTTCAGTGCCGTCGGAGCACTAATCGTACTTTTGGTAGTACTGACCTGTACGATAGCTAAACGCATTGTTTGTCAAAAACCGATTTTGTTTCTTGGCAAAATTTCTTTCAGTTTATATGCCATCCATTATCTTGTAATTTTAAAAGCAAGCGATGTTATCAATTACATTTGCTTACTCAAAATAGACAGAAGAATGGCTAGTAACATTAGCATCGGAATAACTGTAGTTAGCAGTATTGCATTAGCATGGCTGTTGACCCGATATATCGACATTCCAGGCACAAAACTGGCCGGAAAGATTGCCAACCGTATCGTCTGCCCAGAGTCTTCACCGAAACCCTGAAAAGTAGTTCTTTAACGTGGCAAGGAACGTCTATGAGAATAACCCAACCTTAGGTATTCGGTCGTCCATGATCAGGTATCATAAACTCGCATTGATGGAGACTGTTTCGGCGGCGCAGACAAAGCCAAAATCGGCAAGCAACCGTTGTCGTTTCCGGCGATGTTGAAAGCTGCCGGGTATCACCAGGTTTTCATGTTGGGGTCTAAGCTTGAATTCATGGATACCGGTACGCAGTGCCTGAGATTTGGTTACGACGAGATCTGGTCGTCCATGGAACATCGTCCGTATAGAACCCGAAATGATGCGTTTGGCGCTCATGACGAAGAACTATTGGACAAAGGGCAATGCTGCTTAGATAAGGCGAAAATAGTTGAATATTAAGGAACTGCGGAGACCTTTCGGCTGTCTAACGACAGTATCAACCCTAAGGAGCCGCAGTTCGATGAAAATTACGCCTTATCTGCCCGGAATGCAAATGAAAAAAGCCCGTGCCAAGTTCGAAAAAGTTAAAAGAGAAGAAGGAATCACCGGATTGAAAAAACTTTTCGGGCACTGGTTGGATTTGAGTCCGCTGGAGTCGTCGGTCGGTCGGCGGAAGCGAGTTTATGATTCGACGACGACTTTTCTGCTGTTTCTGTTGCAGATTCTCGGGGGATTTTCGTGTGCCGACGCGGTCGGGTTGTTGATCGTATCGAAGGCCGCGAAAGGCAAGCGGGGGCCGAGCGCGAAAACCGGAGCCTATTGTCAGGCTCGCAAGCGCTTGGGAATAGCGGCGTTACGGGAGATTTCGTCTCGCCTGGTTCGGCGTTTGACCGGACGTTCGGACGGCCTCGACACCCTGGGTTTTGAGGCGGTTGTGGCGGACGGAACCGGAGAAGACATGCCGGACACGGCGCGGAATCGGCGGCGGTATCCGACGGTTTCGGAAAAGGTCGTTGGAACGGCGTTTCCGCAGCTGCGTTTTGAAGGCTTGTTTGATCTGTTTTCCGGCGCGGCGCCGGATTGGCGCTACGGCAATCATCACCTTGGCGAGCAACGGTTATGGAAGCGCATCATGTTGAACACAAAATGGTTGGGAAAACTGTTGTTGGCCGATGCCTATTACTGTTCGTTCGGCAATATGGTGATGCTGATACGGAAAGGCGCGGCGTTTATTCTGCCTTGCAAATGCAACCTGACCGTAATCAAATGCGGCGGCAAACGCGGCGATCGGGACGTCATGATCAAGCGTCCGGAAATGAGGGCGAAATCCTGGAATCGCACGGAGTGGAAATCCTTTCCGAAACATCTTCGGCTACGCCTGATTGAGGTGAAAATCGAACGTCGCGGGTTCCGTCCGGAAAAGCTTCGCCTCCTGACCAATCTGCGGGATCGGGAGCGTTATCCGGCGGAAAAAATCGTCGCGCTACAACAATGTCGTTGGGCAGTCGAAATCGATTTCCGCGCCATCAAAATCACCATGGGAATGGATCATCTTTCCGGCAAGAGCCCGGCCATGATCGAACGGGAAATTCTCCTCCACATGATCGCTTACAACCTCGTTCGCGCCCTCATGCTCGACGCCGCGTGCGAAGCGGATATTCCGCCGGAGCGAATTTCGTTTTCACGTGCGGTCGCCTGTACCGCCGATATGGCTCACGGCGTGGCAGCAGCGACCAATCACCGAGTCGTTATCCGGCGATTGCGAGCATTTTACCCCGATTTTCTGGCCGACTGTGCCACGCAAAAACAAGTCGACCGCGCCGAACCGAGAGTAGTCAAACGTCGTCCGAAGTCTTTCCCGAGAATGACCAAGGCAAGGCATTCATATCCCCAACATCTGAGGCAGGCCGCATGAGCAAAAACGTGTCTTATCTAAGCAGCATTACCGTATAACCCATATCCTCCCTTTTCTCCAATCGGGTCTCTGCTCAACCACCTTCCGATCATCGGATAGTAATAGCGATAGTTGTAGTAGACCAGCCCGGTTTCGGCGTCGGCATATTCGCTGCTGAACCGGAACGCATTGGCATCGGCATAAGCCCCGGACTGGGCGGTGATTTCGCCGAACGGCGAGTATTCGTACTTGGCAACGACATTCCCGGCGTCATCCACCAACTGGCCGACGTTCTTATTCGCGTCGGTGAAGTAATAATACGTGGCCGCGGCGGAGGCGTCATATCCGCCGTTACATGTGCTGCTATGGGTCGGCTATTATTGCATTCAGGCGAAAGTTGTCAAAAAACTCATAGCATCTTAGAATGCTAAAAAAATCCCCGGCGATGCAGTCCCATACCCAAAACACCACATCGCCGAGGGAATCAGAAACTAAAGTAGTGCGGCTCTATTATCCGAACTTATTCTTCGGATTTTTTAATACCTCCGATGATGACATAGACCGCGTTTTTTTCTATGGTTTTCTCGTCCGCGATCATATAATCATCTGTCATAATCAACCCTCCCCCTGCTACACCCTCAATACCATCATCATGAACTAGAGTATCTCCTTGATATCTAGTACAGAGAAGAAACAAGCGCCCTCTTACTCCGTCGATACAAACTTCTTCTTGAGATTTAAATATAACATGTTTTTCATCAATGACACGGATTACCTCGCCTTCAAGTTCAATTCCACCCTTGGAATTTTCAAAGTTCCACGGCTCATCAACTGATAATATATAACTATTGCTCATGATACTATCGTTCTTGTATAATTTTATTCTTTAGATTTTTCGATGAACTCGATAATGACATAGACCGAGTTTTTTTCCTATGGTTTCCCAGTCCGCAGTCATATAATCATCTGCCATAATCAACTCTCCTCCTGCATTTCCGTCAATGATACCATCATGAACCAGAGGATGCTCGTAATATCTAGCACAGAGAAGAAACAAGCGCCCTCTTACTCCATGAAGGCAGACTTTTTCTTGAGATTTAAATATAATATGATCTTCATCAATGATACGGATTACCTCGCCTTCGAGTTGTCCTTCACCTTTTGAACTGCTAAAATCCCATGGTTCGCCGATCCATATGGTATATTTATCACCCATGATATTCTCGCGCTAGTGTAGTGTCTCATAAATAAATTCAGTTGCATTATGACATGGTCAGCCCATCGCCGCACGATGTTCCTGCAGGAAGCACTGGTTGTCGCAGAAAACGTTAATTGATGTTATTTAAGAGACACTACACTAGTATAATTTTATTCTTTAGCTTTCCCAATATGCCCAATGATGACATAGACCGAGTTTTTTTCTATGGTTTCCCAGTCCGCAGTCATATAATCATCTGTCATAATCAACCCTCCCCCTGCGGTTTCATCAATGACACCATCATGAACCAGAGGATACCCGCAATATCTAGCACAGAGAAGAAACAAGCGCCCTCTTACTCCATGAAGGCAGACTTCTTCTTGAGATTTAAATATAATATGCTTTTCATCAATGACACGGATTACCTCGCCTTCAAGTCGGGTGCCACCATTTGAGTTTTTAAACTCCCATGGTTCGCTAACTGCTAGGATATATTTATCATCCATAATATTACCTCCCTAATTTTTTAATTCTCATAATCTCTATCACTACCGTCCCATAGCAGACTGAAAATTTGAAGGATGACGGATTCACAACTACTCTTTAAGTAGTGAGCAAAAAGGAGTAAATCATGAATCCGTCGAAGCATAAAATGAATGTGTTGGCGCAAATCTGCAAATTGATTCCGGGAAATCTGGTGCCGAAATTGGCGCGCGAATACGGCGTAACCGGTCGGAGCCGCAGTTTCAGTCCGTGGAGTCACGTGACGGCGCTGATGTATTCGCAGTTGTCGCATGCAATAAGTTTGAATGATGTCTGTGATGCGCTGAAGAATCACGCCGGGGCTTTGGCATCGTTACGCGAAGCGGCGCCGCCGAGTCGGAACGGACTGTCACACGCGAACCGTGAACGTAATGCGGACATGGCGGAAGCGCTGTTCTGGGCGATGCTGGAGCATTTGCAGACCACTCATAAGAATTTCGGTCTGGGGCGGCAGTACTGCGGTTTGCCGCGCCGTTTCAAGCGCGCCATGAACGTGGTGGATTCGAGCACGATTCAGCTGTTCGCCAACTGTCTGGACTGGGCCAAGCATCGGCGGCGCAAAGCGGCGGCCAAGATGCACCTGCGGCTGAATCTGCAAAGTTTTCTGCCGCGCTGCATCATCGTCAAAGCGGCAGACACCCATGATTCCACTGAAGCGGCAGAATTATGTGCGGGGATTCAGCCGGGAGAGATTGTGATTTTCGATAAAGCGTATGTCGATTTTCAGCATCTCTTTGCGCTGCATTGCCGGGGTGTATTCTGGGTAACGCGAGCTAAGGACAACATGCTTTACGAGGTTGTGGGACAGCAGACGGTTCCGCATGGCAACATTCTGAAAGACGAACGCATTCGCATGCTTGCGTCCAAAACCGCCGAAGCCTATCCCGAAGCATTGCGGCGCGTGGAAGCGATGGTCAAGATTGACGGAAAAGATAAAGTCATGGTATTTATTACCAACAACTTCGACTGGTCGCCAAACTCCATTGCCGAACTGTACAAGGCACGCTGGTCCATTGAGGTGTTTTTCAAAGAAATCAAGCAGACTTTGCAGATTGCCGACTTCCTCGGCTACAACGAAAACGCCGTTCGTTGGCAAATCTGGACCGCGTTGCTGGTCTATTTGTTGCTGCGTTTCATCGCCCAGCAAAGCAGATGGAAACATTCGTTTACGCGACTGTTTACCATGTTGCGTGGCGTGTTGTGGAGCGCGTTCGACATGTTCAGCGTACTGAAATGCTATGGGACAGCACGCGGCACTCGAATGCGAGCCTCCCCGGAGCAAAGTTACCTGCCGGGGATGGCTCCGACATAAAAGCGGTGGCTTTCAGTGGGCTTCAACCAGACTGAAAGTCGGGAATGGGTTAGTTGGAAAATCGAATCGGTTTGAGCTCAGAAAACTCAAACGAAGAGCGTTTTCAGCAAGTTATGGGACGGTAATGGAATGATATTTAAAAACTATATAACCACTTGTTCGTCTGTAGAGAGTGCCCATACAAGGAGAGACCCAATGGATATAGAAGTAGATCCCCTAGGAAAAGACGACCGTGCTCGTTCCAATTTCGTCAGAGGGTTGGTACAACGCTCCAAGGAACCAGTCCGAGAGTCCGCCGTGTGCCTTGCCACGCCTCCAAGACGCGTAGTGCAGTTTTGGGATGATCTTAACCGATTGCCCCAAGACGTTAAGGATTGCATGGAGTCTTGGCAGAAACTCGAGCAATCTGGATTTGAGCTTCAAATTTTTGATGAGAGATCTGCAAGGGAATTTATCCGGACCAACTTGGGCTCTCGATATGAGAGCGCGTTTGACAAATGCTATCACCCTTCAATGAAGTCTGACTACTTCCGTTACTCCTATATCTTCGTCGAAGGGGGCTTCTATATTGACGCTGACGACGTGTATCATGGGACGACAATCGATCACCTCTTCGCAGATGGGCGTTTGAAGCTTCAACCATTCTGCTATGACATTGCGACAGCTCAGATGGTTCCGCCCTCAGTTTTTGTCAATCCGGGGGCAAACGAATTAAGCTGGATTTTCTACTTCAATACTACTCCTTTGATCGCAGTCCGCAATCATCCAATTATAGAACGCGCACTACTGAATGCTACGACAGCCCTTGAGCAAGAATCAAAAGGCGAGTTGCCGGAAGTCCAGGCAACCACTGGTCCAGGCAACCTTACCAGATCCATATTCGAAGTGGTCGCAGATACAAGCTGCCCGGAAGACGTACTGCTCGTTATGCAAGATTGGGAGAATACTTCCACCAGTAAGTGGCCACTCAGTTACCGGAATGATAGTAGAAACTGGAGGCTTTCGAATCAGCAAGTGTATCAATCTCCACGGTGCGCGGAGGAGCGATGAACTCGGTGCGCCCACTAACAGCTGTCAGTCACGTTTTTCGATTATGGCTGATTCTGCGGAGGTTCTTGCCGAGACGAAAGTGTCAAGCATTCGGTGTTCAAGGTGTAGAGAAATACTCAAGGATTGAAAAGATCTATGTCATCAACCTTGATCGTGAACCGAACCGCTGGTCCAAGATGGAACAAGAGCTCAGGCACATATTGGACTCGTCGGGAGCCGAGCTCTTGAGCCTGACAGAGCGGCATGTTGCTGTCGATGCTAAAGAATTCTCGCAGGAGCCTTCCAAGGATGCTGATATTGATCCATTTTATACACTAGGAGATCAACTTTTTGTAGAACCTCAACCGTTAGTTCTTCCCACACGTCTCGAACTAAATACCCCAATTAGAATGAGCCGAGCTGAGATTGCAGTCGCTCGATCACACATCAATGTTTGGAAACAGGTTGCGGCAAGTGATCACGAGTATGTACTTATCCTTGAAGACGACGTATGGTTTCATTCAAGGTTTTCAAGATATCTGGATCAGGCGTGGAACGAAGTCATGGCCGAATATGATAAGAAAGGCAGATTCGACGTTCTTTATGTGTCGTATTTTGAAGTGAAACACGGTGCACCCAAAACCTTTCTTTCAAATAACATATTCCGTCCTGAGCGCGGGCTCTGGTATCTGTCCGGATATATTCTTTCCCGCAATGGTGCAGAGAAGCTCCTCAGTCTACTTCCTTGTCGTGGCCCCATTGACCTCTGGATAAATCACCAGTTCAGAGTGCTGGAGGTTTGCGCGACTAAACGGTCTCTTATTAACCAAAGACGCGACGTTAGATCTACCAACTCATATTCAATACTTCCCACACTCTCTACAATTGGCGCGATCACTAGTGAAGGCGCATCCCTATTTAACATTCGCCCAACCGAGCAACCAGTGTTTGCTTTTGGGCTTGAAGGCTCAGGCCAGTCATCGCTTGCTATGGCGTTGTCCATGCTGGGATACAGATGTTGTAGTGATCTACAAACATTACCAGAGCCTGAGTTAGAACGGCTTCTCGCGGGAAGTGGCAATCGGATTTTTGATGCTTATGTAAACATAGGATCTTTAGACGCAATCGTCAGGGAACTCCGAAGTCACTACCCGAAGGCAAAGTTTATTCTTACCGTATCCAAGGGCATTACTGCAGACGGTACTTCTCCCTGTGTTGAGGATGACCTTGATGGTGCCGACATCGCTGTACTTCATTCAGATGAACCGAATAGATGGCAAGTTGTTTGCGAACACCTCAGATGTGTGCCGCCAACCTGCTCCTACCCTATGCTGAAAGATCTTGGTCAAAGACCAATTCTCGACGGAACCATTGAAGCGAACCAAGTCTTAAAATGCAAAAACACTAGGCATGATAAGTCGCCATGGATTGTTGAGTCCCGCAATTGGTGGCAAGGAATTAGCGCTGTGCCAACAGAGAATGGACAGGTCAATACTGGAACGTTCGTTAGAATCACCGACTGTTTGAAATGTCACGATACAAGACGCTGGCTACTAAGAACCGATACTTTTACGGACAATTTGGCATTGTTTCGCCCCTCAAACGTCGAATTCAGTTCTGAAATCGGGGCTTTACTTTTCGTTAAAAAGGAAGCACTTGGCGTTCGAAACTATACTGCCGCATCGTTATGTAGTCGGGACCAATACTTGTTCGGAAAGTTCGAGGCGACCATTCAAGCATCAAATGTGTCCGGGGTGGTCACCGGATTTTTTCTCCACCGTAACTCGCCACGACAGGAAATAGATATTGAGATCGCAGGAAATCGACCAGACCGCCTTTTGGTCAATGTCTTTTACAACCCTGGTAGCGAAGGCGCAAAATTTGACTATGGCTATAGAGGATCTCCAAGCTATATTGAACTTGGGTTTGACGCATCCCAAACAAGCCATCGCTTCGCAATTGAATGGAGCCAGTGTGAGATCCGCTGGTTAGTTGACGATAATTTAGTCCATAGGCGTACTATCTGGAACCCGACACCAATTCCACACCTTCCAATGACACTCCATGTCAACAGTTGGTTATCTCGTTCTACCAAACTTGCTGGGCGAATCAACAACCAACGGCTCCCTGCAACTACAATAGTTGGATCAATCGCTATGGAGGCGAATTCCATTATTTCAAGGCACGAGTCTGATGATCGACACGGGTCAAGTTGGGCTGGTAATTTTAACTAGGATCAGTTAACATAATGAAGATTCTATCATTCAATCCTGGCCATGATGGAACATTCGCGTATCTTGAGGACGGACATTTAGTGACCTCAGTTGAAGCGGAGAAGCACTCCCGTTATCGGCACTCTCCACTGTCCGTTCCTGATGTATTCAGCGTTCTCGGTGAGATCAAAGAAGTTCCCGATGTGCTTTGTAGGGGTGGGTGGTGGCCTAGCGGCGCGTACCTGTCTGAACAGCAATTTCTTGCGGGATACCATGGCGTCAGCAACAGCGATATTATAGTTGGCACCAAGCGCCTATTGGGAAGAACCGTTAAATATTTCTCATCTTCGCACGAACGATCCCATCTTCTCTGTGCCTTTGGCATGTCGAATCTGCCGAAGGGTACCCCATGTTATGCATTACTCTGGGAAGGAGTGATTGGCTCATTCTACAAAATTGACGCTGAGTTGAATTTGACAAAGCTTGCCAATATCATGCCTGAACCTGGACACCGTTATGCTCTGCTCTACGGCTTGGCTGATCCAACCTTTGATAAAAATACTGCAGAATTCTCCCGATTTTCTGACGCGGGAAAACTCATGGCTTTGGCTTCATTTTCGAAGAGAAGTGAGCCCACGGATGAAGAGGAGAAAATAATCACTTTTCTCATGCAGGACTGCCAGCACCTAAAGCCGAAAGAATGTGAGCTGTTAAAATATTGCCGCCACTACAACGTAGGGTTGGATGATCCAGAGTTCCGTAATTTCGCAGGTATTGTTAGCAACAGAATATTTGATCGCTTTTATCAGTTTGCAAAGTTGAATATGCAGAGGGGCGTGCCATTGCTGATCACTGGTGGCTGCGGACTAAATTGTGACTGGAACACGAAGTGGAAAGAAACCGATCTATTTTCCGAGATATTCGTATCTCCCGTTTCCAACGATTCTGGCTCGGCGATCGGCACGGCGATTGACGCGCAATTCTATTACACCGGAAACGCCAAGATAGATTGGAATGTCTACTCTGGTCTTGAGTTTATAGCGAATGACGCATTTGACTCATCTTTATTTGATGAGTATGAAACGAACTACATAATGATTGCCGACATGCTGGCTAGCAACTTGATCATCGGATGGGTAAATGGGAAATACGAAATCGGACCACGTGCGCTGGGAAATCGTTCGATTCTTGCTTCGCCATTCAAGGATAGTACTAGAGTGCGGCTGAATGAGATTAAGCAACGCGAGCAGTTCCGTCCGATTGCACCCGTCTGCCTCGAAGAAGATGCTATAAGATGGTTTGCCTGCAATCATCCGAGCCCATTTATGCTTTACACGCAGCGCGTTTCTACAGATGCGCTAGCCGCGGTGACACACGTCAATGGGACGGCTCGCATTCAAACAGTGTCTTCTGTGAGTAACAGCCATTTGTATGAGCTGCTCATGGCATTCAAGGAACGCACCGGTTATGGCGTCTTGTGTAATACCTCCCTCAATTTCAAAGGAAGGGGATTCATAAACAACATAGCCGATCTTTCGACCTATACAATAGAGCACCATTTGGACGGCTTTGTGATTGAAGGGCGAAGCTATATGTTAAAGTCATCGATCAATTATCAGGCATACTTGGAGAACATCAAACTCTATAGCTAGCTTTACGTAGGGTAATGTATTGACTGTCGGCACCGATGTGAAATGTCCTACAGAAACTGGCCGCCGAGGGCCGCGAACCGGAGACTTTATCCCTGGCCCGGCTCCGCGAGCCGTTCCCGGAGGACTGGGAGGAGCAGCGGAAGAGGTTTCTGTCAGCGGCATCGTAATTGCCTTGGCCTAGTTCAGACTCCACTTTTTGGGGACTGAGCAGTCAGTGCGTTTCTCCTATCGCATGAACAATCAAACTTATTACATAGCGACACACTTACGGGCGTGGAATAATTTTTTTGTGTTGCCAGGCAATATTAGTATTGGACTCGCTATATTCTGCAAGATGCTGCTTGTGTTGAACATCGCTCATTATGAAAATATCATCGGAAGGTTTTAAACTGTCCCCTTGTTCATCTAACCCAGTCCCCCAGATTACCCCAGCTTTATCGCTCATAATAAAGCGATTATGCATGATGTTTCTGTTCCATATACAAATGTCGACACACAAATTAAATTTAGATGTAAGTTCAGCAATTTGGCTTTTAATATTATCACACCAATGTACAGCTTCATCCTTACCGGTTGCACCAGTATGGATTTCCAAACGTGAGAAATCCCGTTGGTACGGTGAATCCACTATTGTTCTGACAAACTCAATAAAAGTGTTACTGTATCTATGATCGGTAGGATCAAAATACGGATCGACCAACTTAATAATTTCTCCGGTTTGTAAAAGCAACCTGACTGCTAGCGCCATTTCAGCGGCATTCCTATTAACAATTTGCCGTGGCTCATGAAAATGCTCTGACCCTAATTCGTCAATCGGAATTGCACATGGTATTTGTGGACTTTCCTTTACAATGATTTTTTCAAAATTTATTCGACGATGTTCTGCTATTGCATTTTCCTGCCAACTTGGCAAGTTGTAAATACGATCTTTGCGCCTGATGAGATCCCATCCTTTCATAATTATTTGAACACGTTGTTTTTCGACATCACGACATTTAATGGCTTCGAAAACTTTTAGTTTCCATCTGCTGGGTAGTTCCGTAATCAAGCGGCCATGATCCCACCCCAAGAGGCTAGTAAGAAAACGAAATTTTTCCCAAGAAGAAATAGCTTCCGGATCAATTGCATATTCTCTAAACATTAGAATAACTCCTCTGCTCTTTCTTCAAAAAAGCCATGGGGCCAACTATTTTCAAAATCTCCATCACTGGAAACCGGTAATTCTGTAACCTTGGTACCGTCAGCTGTAGATTCAAAATAAAGAACACCAATTTGTCCTGACGAGAAATGATAATTCGTTGCATCGGGCGGTAATTCTTGAGTCGAAGTTTCGCGGATGCGGCGCAATAGGCGCAAGATTAGGTGTTCAGAATGAGTTTCCAACAGGAATATCTTATGTCTGAAACGATTGACTTGGTCAATAAACAGATCGCCCATCCGGCATTGAATAGCTGGATGGAGATGCAATTCTGGTTGTTCAAAAGCATAAATACTTCCGGGGTGCAATGCCCCCATGACAATTGGCACCGACTGTGAGATACCTACGCCAATATCTTGAAGCTGAACTTCTGTATCCCTTGCCCTATCAACAATACGCAGTCGTCGTTCTGATAAAATCATTTCATATTCATTTTGAAGTTCCTGTACATCGTCAGAAGTGATGGTACCGTCCTCCGCTAACTCATCAAGTCTCTTCCATAATTTATTGTCTAAATCAAGCGGACGAACTATAGATGAAGATATGGTATAGCCCAATTTAAGATAATCAAACCAAGTTTGTGCTTCCTTCTGCAGTTCTGATTGCTCGTCCCTAGTGAATGCATCCCAGGCGGCCAATCCGGTTACCCAACGGGCGGGATCAGATGTTGGTGGGCAATAATATTTGCGATCAGGAATTTCTCGTAATGGACCGATATACAGCATCTTATTTAAATATTCTAAGAGAATTTCCGCCGGACGAACAATAGACTGGCTGAGAAAACAAGAAAACTTTTCAAATGTTCTTACCACATTGTCGGAATATAACGATATCGGTTCATGCAAAACCGGGATGACATCGTTCTGCGCCAATTTTAATAACCGTGCTTTGCATATCCGCTCATCGTCCGGTGCCATTGATTGGCCGATGCAAAGCTTATAGTACGGGAAAAGGTTTTCTTCAGAAATAAGTTCATGAAAATATTGGGTTAAAATATTTTCCTCATCAGAAATAATGTCATGGTTGAGATTCAATTCGGAAAGACAAATTTCGCCGCCGTCGTTCCGCAATATTTTTGCCCATGCGAGGCCATTCAATCCGACTTCATAACTTTTTAGATAACCTTTATGGCTATATAAATCAAATGCTATCGAGATTTCGATCCAGAAATCTTCAATACCTCCAGCATTGAAATCGGGAATTCCTTGGCGATAATTATTTGTTTCTTCCGGGAAAAAAGGCTTAAACCCGTCATCATCAAGATTACAATCAAGCCGGAGCGTGATCTCTCCATCCCAGGCATGCCCATACACGAGATTTCTGGCATCGCCCAAGTCGATCGTTCCATTCATAACTTTACCGGGATTACAGTTATGTGTGGCTAGCAGTTCCCGAAAATATAGCAGAGAATGAAGAACAGTGCTCTTCCCGGCGCTATTGCCGCCGAATAACATAGTAATCGGGCGCAGCGGAATTTTTACTTCGTTTTTAATACCTTTGAAATTCTTTAACGTAATTTGTGTGATTCCAGGACGCCAGTGTTCCGATTTTATTGTACGCGTACGGCGTGACGCCATCTGCTTTTTCTTGTAAAGTCGGTACGCTTTATACGCTTCGTTAATATCATAATGATCGGAATCGTCAATATTAAATCTATCGTCCAGCCAAAAGCACAATCCTTTTCCGCGGGGGCCTGTTTTATATTGAAACGTATCATTCTTACGGATTGTAGCGTCAAGAGTTCTTGCCGGCGTTCCGCCTTCTTCTCCAAGCCGGGAAAGATTGCAGGCACGGATTTCTTTAACCATATCATTCAGATATCCTACGCAATCTTTGTGGGTTTGGGCGCAATTGTTCACGTCATTATACTGATAATACAGAATCGCAGCTGCGACTTCCCATGCGGCATATTTCATTTGTTTGCTACTCAGTGTTCGTTATGGATGATTTATATGCTAAACTATATTAATATATGGCATATTAAGGTGTTGTGGCCGTTTAATACTTAATATGCCATTATTATTTAACTAATCCAACTCTTCTGGAATCTGATCGCTGTGTTCATCCCAAGCATCCAATAACCAATGCGGTAATTGATCATGACGACTTACTGCGATACGTGCATTTGCATAAGGCATATATGGCTGCAGGACAGTTCGTACTAATAGACTATCACGGTTTATTTGAACCGGTGCGACTAAATCAGGTGCCGCAGTAATATCCTCCCGAGACTGCAGATAAAGTGGAACTAAATAGCTCATTCTATTCCAGTACCAATACGGCAATTGCAGATTACGATTCAATGACCACTGAATTGCACCTGAAATAGCACACATTTGCGCAATTCTTGGTGTACTTGCCAGATTTACCCTTTCTGCATTATCCTCAAGTATGTGATCATGCATCATTATAATTTCAGCACCCTTGGGAATTTCTGGAGAGGATGGAATTTCTGGTGCAATAGGTAATTGTGGCGCGGAGATTTGTGTTCCTGCTGTTACAAGATAATATGGTTGTTCTGCTTCAGTTTTTTTGTTATTGGCAAAAACTAGATATATTGGGGTCCCGTATCTTGTCTGTAGATGTCCAGCGGTAACATAGAACTGATTATCACTTACAGTATACCGATTCTGCTCTACACCCCATATAATACTGGCAGCTAAATACTTAGTTAATACATAGTTGTCCTTGCCCCACTTTTGGGGTAGTGCTTGATTTGCTATTGATGCTATAATCGCAGGAGGGATATAGGCAAAGTTGAAAAGCCTCTCTGTGATTTTATTAGTAGAAGACACACCAAGTTTTTCTAATAAGATGTCTTGTTCAAACATAATATTATTTCCTCCTTCTCTTTAAATATGCGGCCATTGATTTTTGATTTCGTCACAGGCGGCGGCGATGTCTTTGCGCATTGAACGGCAATTATTCGGCGCCTGATAAACCTGACGGGCAAATACGTCGACCACGTAACACATTCCCGGTTTGGCTTTGCCTTCCATACCGTTGTCGGCCAGATATTGCTCCATGTATTGATGAACCGTGGTTGCAACGTATTCGCCTACCGGATGCGTACCGACCTGGCCATTCAATGTCAGACTGCCAGAGATGTTTAACTTGATCGCTCCGTAGACGGGATTCCCGCTGCGGTCTTTGCCTTTCAGAATGACCTCAGGACGAACACTGACCGGCAATCCGGAGATCATGATTTTCCCGTTTGTCCGCTGACCGGCTTCCCGTTCGAACTCCATCAAGGCGTCCGTCTGTTTGATTTTTGCCAAATGCAGAATAGCATCGGCACAGTTCGGATTACGATGTTCATCCCAATCCGAGCCGGGGCTGCGTTCCAGCAATTTTCTGGCGGTATCGACCAGGGAATCAATATTGATCTTACTGGTCAAGTAGTCCACGATCGGCCGTTCCGCCTCCTGATAGTAGGGGGCTTTAAAGGCAGCCGGCCGTTTCTGGTCGTTCAAAAGTTTGTGCCGCTTGCTGGGCGTGGCCCCCAAGTATTCTCCCAGTTTGTTGACCGAAATTCTGGCTTCATTGCGAACTTTGATTGCGTTAACCTGAGTCATCGTCTTTTCTCCTTATAAGGTTTTGTTGAACGATGACAGGCATTAATGCACCATCCGTGCCAAGCACTTGTTTTAAAGTTAAAACTTTGCTATTCAGCTCAAAACGAACAACAATCATGATTTCCAATGATAAAAAAACTTATTTAATATAAATATTTTTATGAATTGTTTCCGCTTAGCGGTTGCGTCCGCCAGTACTTCGCATTTTCCAAAGCATATTGATAATACTGCAGCCGTTTGAGAATCTTTCCTTTATCAACTCCGGCAAGCTGGAGCAACAAAACCGCCAACAGAATACGCACCAGCCGGACATGTTCGAAATAAGCTTTAAAATTCTCGCTGAACGGATTGTCTTCCTCCAGCCCATGGAATTTGGCGTTACGTTTGTTGACCATGTATCTGGCAACTTCACTGAAACGATGCTTGTCCCCCAACAGCCAGACAAAAATATTTTCGTTATCTTCAAGCAGTTCCATAATCCGGCGATGCAAGGTTGGCGTCTTCCGCCGGAATGCCAGTTTCTTGTTAAGCCATTCGAGATCGAATTCCAGTATATTTGCTGCAATACAGCCTCTTTTAACGGCTTCGCAATGTTTCCGGTATTCCGGAGGGGCTTCCTGTTCGGACTGCGGAAATTTTAAACGGTGAAACCCTTCCAGCAACGGAATCAGAATCGGCAATGTCGTTGCAGTGTATTCGTGCGATTTTACCGAAGCAATATAACCCCAAATGGTATTGTTATGATGTCTGTAGTTTTTAATCCAGCTTTTGAAATATTTTTCAGGATCGTCCTGGATTTCCCGCCAAGGCAACAACATATCCATAAAAATCAGCCTTTTCCCGGAAGTAGAAGCGCTACGGGATGGGAAAATGTTGATATCCTCAGGCGCATTGAGTCGCTCATCCGCAATAAAACAGTTGGAATGACCAATGATATCGTAAGCGAAAACATCCTTTCCGATCGCCAGCCAGAAAAAGCCTTCCATCATGCTGACGATCTCATCGATTCCGCGTTGTTCTTGGCTGCTGAAATATACTTGCTCGCCGTTTTTTAATCCGATTTTAATGACAGCTCGATGTTCCAGGCTGGCGCGCTTCTGTGCTATTTCCCTCTGCCGGGTAAATTCATATTGTAAGTAAACAACAAAGTCTTCATTTTCGAAAAGTTTTATGGGCTGTTGATGGCGAAACTTGATGTGAACATTTCTATAGATTTTAGTGTAACGAGAATAATTGAAAGCATTTAATTCATGCCATTCTTCCAAGTTGTTTATACCAAAGATAACTTCGTTGAATTTTACCTCGGCTAAAGACGCGAAATGCGCGTTCTGAACAACATTAAGAACATGGAAATTAAAATGATGAGTCTCCCCCCAGCGCGTTTCTTTTTTAGAATCACCGACATAATAGAGTTTGAATAAGGTTATCGGGCGATTGCCTTCCAGCGCTCCATGCATGACCGGAATAGTTTGTCCGATTTCCGTGATCTCTGGCAAACAGCCCCAGAGGTTCAGAACGAAAGAACCGTTGTTCATGGTCAGTTGACCATGACAACGCTGCTCGGGATATTCCGGCAACCACCAGAGTCCGTCAAATTCCTGCTTTTCAAAGACGCTGTCGCTGCGAACCAAGCTCATCGCTTCCCCTTGCGACTAAAACTGCCGGTCGCGGTGTATTATATTTTGTCTTCCTGAAAACTAATGCTCGGCTTTGATGTCAAATAACGGCTTCAGAATGGCTTTCCCGTAGCTTTCCAGCAAATCGCGCTTGATCCAGTCCGTCTCGACAACATATTCAATGACAACATGTTCTCGAATGAATTCTCGAACAAAATCATCTTTTTTAGGTTCTAATAATTGCTTGAAGCAACGGAAAAGACGGTTGTTGTTGGGGTTTGTTCCCAAGTGTTGGCACAAGCGTTTATTTATGTCTGTAGTCTTTCCGATTGAAAGCCAATTTTGAGCCGACAGTCCGGTGAAGTATATCGGCAATCCGGTCATGCCGACGGGGATTTCGGATTTCAATTTCTTGCATGCTTTCACTTGCCATGGGCTAATGACAAGATTCGAACTCTTTTTCAATCGGACCCGATAAAGCCCAGGCTGCGATACCGCACCACTGAATTTCACCCCCGGCCAAATAGTAATCGAATTCCAGCGAATGGCGTTCCATTTCTTCTGTACATTAATACTTAAACGAGCATCCACGCTTACAGTTCTCCTTTAAAGGCACGCTGACTCAGGCTGTTGAAAAGATTTTCCGATTCCGCGATGCTTTGCTTGAGGTGAGCTTTCATAGCTTCGGTCTTTTCCACGGCTGCCGCAAATTTTTGCTGAAGCGGAAGCGGAGGTAATCTAAATGAAAAATTTGCAAATTCAGATTTATTAAGTTTGGGAATATTTGCTCGACCGGGCAATGTTTGCGTATAATTCGTAAAAGAATCTGAGAGTAACAGCATCCAGAGAAATTCCCTTGTAATTTTTTGGGGATTTGGTCTCACTGGATACATATCTGCGCTACAAAGACCTTTGAAATTGGGTAATGCTACTTTCTTTAAATTTGGTCGTATTTTTGAATATAGAACATGATTTTGATCGAATAAGAATTTTTTACTGATTAATTTTTCTTCTCTAGCAGTAAGTGCAGGTAGCAATGTCCCTGTATTTTTCTCAATTCTATCTGGGCCAATATGAAGCAGATCGGTATATACATCAATCCTAGGATCAACCATCGGAGAATCAATGTATGTTGATTTTCCTAATGTATCATTGCGCCAATCAATATTGGAGAGATCGCCGAACATGTCGAGAAAGGTGGATTTGAGAAATTCATCGCAGAGAGCAAGCGCCTGTTGCCGTTTCTTACGGATTTCATCCGCTTTGTCCAGGATCGCCGCAATCCGCCGCTGTTCCGGTAGTAGAGGTAATGGGATGAATTCATCCTTTAAATATTTATAATGTCGACTGTATCCAGCATTAGGTATTTCCAGATGATTTAAATAATGGAACAAGTATTTTGAATCTACATCATCTTTGGGCTCAAGGATTTTAACACCATCTGCTCCTACTGCAAATTTAAAATTAATATATTTGACTATTCTTGTGTGATCGCCAAATATAATAACCGGCTTATTTACATGTACAATAACATTAAAATCATTTGTATATCCAGCAATGAATTCTTGTCCCTGGTCAACTACAGGAATATTCCCATTTTTAAGTATTTCGTGTTTTTGTAATTTTTTCCACCCAGACGAAATATCTTTTAAAGCATCAGTCAAACTGCGCAAATGCCAAGAGTCAGGGATACCTGTATATTTATTTTTTAAGACATGTTGTCGAGAATTCATTTTAATCTCATTATCAAGGTAATTTCTATGCATCAAAATCAATCCTGCCCTTATTACTACCCTTATGATGGGGTATTACCTCTTTTTTCGCCACAGGGAGCCGGGTCCGCGACCTTCGCAGCTCAAAGAGCCGTCCGCTTTGCCCTGCTTCAGCACCATTCGGATCATATCGCGGCTGACGCTGTGGCATTGGGTTTCCAGTTCGCGGAGCGAAAATGGTCCCGGCATGGCCTCGATCGCGCTAAGGATCATTTCCGTTTTAGCTCCTTTCGGGGAGCTCATGCCTTCGACCCGAGACTCGAATTCCTTATAGACCGTCTTAATGACGAACAGCAGGTAATTGATATAGTGCCAGGGATCGTGTTTGCCTTCGTGCCAGCCCTGAGAGGATAGTTCCAACGTTTCGTAATATTGTTCCTTGGTATCCTCGATGGCTTTTTCGACGCTGATATAACGTCCGGCTTCAAAGCCGTGGTGATAAAGTTCCAACAGCAGCAACAGCCGCGAAACGCGACCGTTGCCGTCACGGAACGGGTGAATACAGAGAAAATCCAAGTTGAACGCGGCCAGGGCAAGCAGCGGGGGAACCACCTTGTTCCGCGTCAGTTCCCGATAAAGCGCCAGCAGGCGGGCCAGATATTCCGGAGTAGCGGCGGCGGACACGGTTTTAAACCGTACGCGCTGACGACCATCGGGATAAGTCTCGATAATGTCGCCGTCCTTTTCCTTCAATTTGCCGGCATCCCAGATCTCCCCGCGCGAAAGGCGGTGGAGTTCGAGGACTACTTTTTCGTCCAGCGTCATTTGGGCGGAACGGGCATGAATCATATCAAGCGCCTGCCGATAGCCGCGAATTTCTTCTTCATTGCGATCTTTGAGGTTATTGCGGCCGAAAACGACGGTGCCGATGCGCTTGTCCTCAATCCGAACGCCTTCGATGCGGTTGGAGGAGACGGCGCTTTCAATCATGGCATGTTCCCGAAGAACCTTGAGTTTCTGGGGCGACTGTTGAGTAAAAAGTTGCTGGCGGCCTTTCATTTCGGCAATGTCGTTGAGCATCCAGGAAGTTGCTAATGGCAACTCTTTCAATCCCTGCTGAAATTGGAGGAAGGTATTCATTGGAGCATTTTCCTCAAATCATTCAGATCGGCAACGATGGACTTTTCCAAGGTATCCAATTTATCCAGAATGGTCAGCGGCGGATCGTATTGAACCTCTTCGTGGACGACTTCCTTATAGCGATTGATGGACAAGTCGTAATTGTTTTCACGAATCTCAGCGGCCGGAATCAGAAACGCCTTAGCCTTACGGTCGGCGAATGGCTTTGGGTGTTTGCCGTGGTCGTATTTTTTCCACTGAGTCACCAGGTCGGGAAGGTCGTTGGTATCGACCGGCTGACGTTTGTCATCAAGGCTGAAGCCGTCGCTCTCGACCTTATAGAACCAGACATTGGTGGTATTGCCGCCCTTGGCAAAAATCAGAATGGCGGTGGACACCCCGGCATAGGGCTTAAATACCCCTGACGGCAGGGAGATGACCGCTTCCAACTGATTCTGATCCACCAGCATCTCACGAGTGCCGACATGGGCGCCGCTGGAGCCGAACAGAACGCCGTCCGGAACGATCACGGCGCAACGTCCGCCGATCTTGAGCAGGCGAACCATCAGATGGAGGAACAGCAGTTCGGTCTGGCGGGTTTTGACGGTCCGCTGCAACTGAGCATTGACGACTTCATGGTCGAGACTGCCCTTAAACGGCGGATTGGCCATAATGACGTCGAAATAATCATGGCACTGTTTGGGAAAATGATCATCGAAATTTCCGTTAAGCGTATCCTGATAATGAATATTGGGCTTGTCGAGTCCGTGGAGCAGCAGGTTCATGCAGGAAAGCCGCAGCATGGTGAGATCGAAGTCAAATCCGGTAAGCAAGCGGGTTTGGATATGTTCATGATAATCAACCAGCAGGTCGCCGGGATAATTCTTACTGCCGTCGCTGTCCGTCGTAACCAGATCCTGGGAAGTATATTTTTCCAGCAGATATTCCATCACGGCAACCAGAAAGCCGCCGGTGCCGCAGGCCGGATCGCAAACCATTTCATCGGGCTTGGGATCGATCATCTCCACCATGGCGCGGATAATATGGCGCGGGGTGCGAAACTGACCGTTAATGCCGGCGGTGGAAAGTTTGCTGAGCAGGTGTTCGTAAAGGTCGCCTTTGCGGTCGCCTTCCAATGGCATATCCTTGATATCGGTAATGGCATTGTAAAAAAGCCGGGCATTGGGAATCATGAACTGGGCTTCTTTAAGGAATTCTCCCATGGCGGTCTGGGCAAAAAGCTCTTTTTTGTAGAACGGGAAAATCTTGTCTCGGAAGGTTTCAAAACCTTTCTGCGGATTGACGTCAATCAAATATTTCCAACGGTATTCATCGGAAGGGAAGGACGATTCATATTTTTGCCCGAGGCGGGTTGCTCGATTGGCTTGGCGCTGCTCGCTGATATCCGCCAGCCGGGCAAACATCAGATAAGAAATCTGCTCAATGACCGTCAGCGGATTGGTAATCCCGCCGGTCCAGAACTTTTCCCATAAGCTGTCCATTTTGTCGGTAAACTCTCTGATTCCCATTTCGTACTGCTTTCCGGTTATCTGATTTTAGTTAAATTTGCGGGGCGAATTCGTTAATGTTATTAACGATTTTAACAATTTCATCGATTTCGGTCGGATCCGGGAACACGCCGTCAATACCCAGGCTGTTGATATGGGTAAAAGGAGCATCCCAGAGCTGCTCCACTTGGAGCGCTCCGTAATTGGCAATCTGGGTTTTGAGCAGATCCAGAAAACGAATCTGATGCGCCGTGAGATCGCCATGCTGCCCGATAAAACTGCTGAAAAATTCATTGACTTTCGCCGCATCCAGTCCGACAATCCGGCGAATAGCGGCATCAATCCGACCGGCTTTATTGGGATAATATTCCAGCAGGTCGTTAAGATCAAAATCGGGGTCGATAAAGGCCACTTGCCGGGCAAGCTCGGAAATGTCGTCGCTGCTGACCGCTTGACCTGCCTTGATCTTCTGCAAGGCCGAAGATTTAGCGAAAATCTTTTCAAAAATACCATTCACCCGAACCCGGTATCCGGCCATATCCGCCGATTTGAATTTTACCTTGTGGATTTCGACTTGAATATCTTTATCAGTAATGTCCAGTCGGCGCGGCTCATGAGGCAAATCAGGCAACGGACGCTTATACTTCATCAAGCCACGTAAATCCAGCCGAATCTGTTCCAGGGATTCAATCGTCAAAGTTGGCGGCTTCCAGAAGTTGGTATTTTGGACCTGCTCAATCAGAGGCAACTTATCCTTAACCGCATTGATATTGGCTGGCAGCAGACTCAAGTCTTCCAATAACGAAGCTTTTTCGCTGTCAAAATAGGAGTCGCCGCTCAACAAGGAAATCTGCAACCGGGTAACCTGGTTATCAAAGCGGCAGGCCGCTTCTTCTCCGGCAATACTGCGCCACTGCATTAAGGGCGCAATTTCCTGTTTTAATCGTTCGACCGTTATCGGTTCGAACTTCTTCAACAGTTCCAAATTCTCCAGCATTCTCTTTTCCCGCCACTTATCCCGAACCGCGCAGGAGGTTTCAGGTAACGCGGCGATATCGTCATGAATCAGCGCCAAGGTCGCAGACAGCGCAGTTGCCTGCTGTTTTTTCAAAGCGGTTTGCGCCAAGGCAATGCGATTTTCAAATAGCTTCTGCTGTAATGACGTCCGGATTACCGGAGCCTGTTCATCATGCTCCAGATCGAAGTATTCAAAATTGCCCCAGTGGTCGAAAATATAAAAACATTCCTTATCTTTGCCGGGCCCCAGCAGGTTTTTACACAGGCGAGTGCCGCGTCCGATCATCTGCCAGAATTTAGCAAAGGACTTTACCGGTTTGGCAAAGACCAGATTCAGCACTTCCGGCACGTCAATACCGGTGTCCAGCATATCGACGGAGATGGCGATGGTCAGATTATTGTTGCCGGAGTTATCTTTAAAGTCGTCGATATCCTGTTCCGGACGGGACGAATAGTTGTCGATAACCCGACAGAAATCAGCGCCGTACTGCGGAAACATTTCGTTGAACAGATCCAGCAGGATAACCGCATGCTTATGATTGCGAGCAAAAACAATGGTTTTACCCAGTCGAGAGTCATCGGCCACCTTTAAGCCGTTATCCATCAGATTACGGAGGATGATGCGGTCCGTGTCAACGCTGAAGACATGCTTGTCGATCACTTCCTTATCGTAGTTAATGGTCTCGGAATCATCGTCCTGGTCGTCCGCCTGTTCCCGCTGCACCGGATCCATTTCCCGATAGCGCATGCCTTCCCGTAGAAATTTCGTCGTTACTTTAATGGCTTTAAACGGATTCAGAAAACCGTCGGCTACCGCTTTTTCATAAGAGTAATTCGCCGTCGGGGCAGTTTCTTCACATTGGAACAATTTAAAAGTATTGCGGGAAATAAAATCAACCGGTGTCGCCGTCAAGCCGATCTGCCGTGAATCGAAATACATAAACAATTCGCCATAACGGTTATAAATACTGCGATGTGATTCGTCGGCAATGATCAGATCAAAAAAGCCGGGATCAAAATTTCGATAGCATTTCATCATGGCCGGATAGGTGGCAAGGTAAATTCGGTTGTTGTGATCGTTGGCCGATTTTGCCGTCAGATAAGTTCTCGGATAATTATCGAGAAAGTCTTTAAACGCATTGTTGGCCTGCTTGCGCAGTTCCTTGCGGTCGCAGAGAAATAACACCCGGCTGGCCCAGTGATTACTTAGCATGACGTCGCAAATACCCATTGCCACGCGCGTTTTTCCTGTTCCGGTAGCTTGGACAATTAAGGCTTTGCGTTTATTATCGGCAAAGCATTCGCAAACCCGTTTAACCGCTTCGAATTGATACGGACGGTCAACTATGTTCGAACCCGGCATTTTATCCCGAATCGAACATCTTTCCTTAAGACGGAACCGGTACGACTCCAAGCTTTGTCGCGAATAAAAACCGTAGATTCGGCGCGGCGGTTCATTGACGGAATCATTCCACATGTAAATCTCAAAGCCATTGGTATAATAAATGATCGGGCGAGTACCATACTGTTTGTCCAGGCCATCTGCATAGAGTTTGGCCTGAGTCTGTCCGCCACGAGGATCACTGGCCGTCTTTTTAACTTCAATCACGGCCAGTGGTTTCTGATCTTCACTCCACAGGATGTAATCGGCATAACCAATACCCGACTCAGTTGGTTGATTTTTGACGAGAATTTCCTGGCCCACCTCGCGCGTTGAACTGCCGTCGGAGGGAACATTCCATCCGGCTTCTCGCAGCAACATATCGATCAACAATTTTCGGGTTGTCGCTTCATCGAAACTCAATGCGTCAGCGGCATCCTGAGTGCATTGCCGGATAGCCGCTGACGTCTGTTCCGTCAGCGGCAGAGGCGCTTTTCCCAATTCCCGCTTAGCTTCAACTTCGGCAAGGGTTTCTTCAAGCAACTTATCCTGCTTCTGCAGTATTTTGAGTTGAGTACGAAGTCCCGATTCAGCTTTGGCTTTGCCTGCCGCTTTCAGCGGTACGAAATCGGCACATGGTTTTTGCTTACTGCCGGTTAAGGCCATAAAAAACCAAACGGCAATATTAAAGGTTTCTTTGAGCGAGGTTTCCATCATAGGGGCAGAAAACTGAGTGCCGACAGTGTGAACCGCCTTATTCCCTTGTTGACGAATAAAATCAATCTTAAAAATTACTGACCGGGGAACAATGGCAAGGAAAGCGGCGCACTCAATTAGATCAACTATCCGAGCACGGTAAGGCCGTTGCAACTGATAATGTTCATAGATATCTGAAACCATGGCTTCCGCCATAGTTCGCATTTTAGCCAAGGCACTGGCCGGATCACTAGTGAGATATGCTTCCGCAAATCCGCCGAGTTCGGCAAGATTAGGAAACTTATCCCGCAAGAATTCAAAGTTAACCGACATTGTCATGTGCCGCCCCAAGCATATTGGTGAATACGATAACATACACTAAGCATTTTTAGCGTCAACCTGTTTTGCCATGAAAACCAGCAACTTACATGCCGGATTCATTCAACGACAATTTTTTCATCCAGTTGTTTAAGGTTTGGTAATTGGGAAATCCCAACATCTCTGCTGCCTTTTTCCGGTTGTTGCCGCTGGCCTTCAGTGCTTTTTGAATGTAATGAATTTTTACTCGGTCTAGAATATCTTCCAGTTCAAAGCCATCAATCAACGGTTGATTGAGAACATCATCCTCGCGATTATTTTTAGCAGGAGATCCCAAGATGGAATTTTTAATGTCGCCGACTTCTATTGTTGTACCAGGCGCCCATAATAACGCTCTGGTAAGGGTATTGATCAACTCTCTGATATTGCCGGGCCAAGAATACTGAATCATCAAACTTCTGGCGTTAATAGAAATTTTTTTATCTTTCCAGCCCGAAGCCGGCGTCGCAAATTCGCGGTTGATTTTTTCCAACATTTTATCAATCAATAAATTGATATCGCCATGCCGTTCCCTCAGCGGCGGCAGTTTAATTACTCCAACCGCTAATCGATGAAACAAATCTTCCCTGAACTTTCCGGACGTTGTTTCTGTATACAAGTTACGATTGGTGGCAGTAATTATTCTTACGTCAATGGGGATCGGCTTACTTGCGCCAACGCGCAAAATCTCTTTTTCCTGCAGGGCACGAAGCAATTTTACTTGTAGTGAAAGAGACAACTCCCCAATCTCATCAAGAAAAAGAGTCCCGCCATGCGCTTCTTCCAAGTATCCTTTGCGCATGCCTTGAGCCCCGGTGAACGCACCCTTTTCGTGACCGAAAAGTTCCGATTCGGCAAGATGCTCCGGTATTGCACCGCAATTGACGGCAATAAATGGTTGTTTCTGCCGCCTACCGGCATTATGAATTGCACGTGCCAATAATTCTTTACCGGTTCCCGACTCTCCTTGAATTAGAACTGGAATGCTGTGTACTGCTAACAGTTGCGCCTGAATGATAACTTTTTTCATGACGTCACTGTTGTGTAGAATATCACCAAACGCCGGGTTCTCTGGGAGAATCCCTTCTGCCAATTTCAGAATCGAATTGTCATCATCAACCGTTGGAATAAATTCGGCGGCAATATCAAACGGAATGGAAACTATTTTGACGCCTTCCTCTTTGGATGAATGAATTAACGTTGCCGGATAAAGCGTCTTGGCAATGATTATCCAGACTGCCGCCATCGCCGGAGTACCGGGGCTGAGGTGGAAATAGAACTTATCCGTTTGGCTTGATAAGCTTGTCAGCAGCGTAATGCTGGTTGTATAAATCTCATGGTAATTGACTGGCGATGACAGTTTACTTTCGTGTAAGATAATGTTCGCCGGTGTTCGAGTGGCAAGAAAATCACAAAATCCCTTATTTTTATCGTTGTCCCAATCGGAAAGTAAATGAATCTGGTCGAATTTGAATTGCTTATCTGTAACCGCCTGGACAATTGGCCCCGAAGCCACATCATTATTGATACTTTTCAAGTCTGCAGAGCCTATCCAGCAACAAAGTATGGAAAGCATATTCAATTCCATAAAAATTATTATTCAATATAAATTTTTTTATAAATCTTATCATCGTCTGAACCATAGTCAAGACTGAAAATATCTGCTACCCCCATAATTTCGGGAAATTCGTAAAAAGCGCTTCCTACAATTTTTTGAACTTTAAGCTCAGAGGTTCAGCAAAAATCGGGGAGCATTTAGTGTATCGTGGCTCCATGAGAGGGGGTCATTGGCATACTTCACACGCAATGCTCTCCGTTTTAATGATGGCAGTTTCGGTGTAATGTATTTATTAAGAGTAAGATATAAGAAAATTTACCATTGGTGAAAAGTAGAAGACGTGTCCTCTACTGACGGAGATCAGAGAGCAAACGGCGGTCGAGCATGAAGAAAACATGCGTTTGAATGCCTTTTTCGGTCCGGCGTTTGGAGACAGGCAATCGTCGCAGATGTCTTTGATTCAGGGGGATATAACAAAAAATCCAGTGAGGCGATCTCACTGGATAAGATGTAAAAAATGGTGGAGGTTAACAGAAACCACAGCTATGTTTCTCTGTTACGCTCTGTAAGTTCGGATATGCCGGAGAAAATCAGAGAAACCACTTTTCTATGCTGTTCCGCAAACGCAGTCTGCCAGCGTTATTCAAAGCAAAAAATGTAGCGTTTAAGCTCAGCAGTCAGATTTTTTGATTTGCTAAACCTCGAAACGTGCGCTTTCAATTAACCGCCGGACAAAATCTTCGGCGGAAAGGAATGCACATGAACGAACAAAACATACCATCCAATATCAAGGCAGCTATCCGCCTTGTCGTCGCCGCCATCAGACGCATACAAGAAAAACAGACTGCTGTTATTCTTCAGACAAAGTCAAACATTGCAACTCAGCGTTGATTGTTACATGGGAGGTTAACATGAATCCTATGCAGCCTGTTTGACTCGTCGATATGACTTCAGCAGACCGCCCAGCCGGGAGAATTCTGTAATTTCGCCATCGGCATCTTGCGGCCATGGATTTATCATTCTACCGCCAAGACCGGAATGCGGACGCTCGTGGTTATAGTATTTAATGAACCGTGTGACCGCATAACGCAACTGCGCCTCGTTTAGCAATATCAGCTGGTCGAGGCATTCTACTTTCAGCGTTTTGATGAAAGATTCAATGAATCCGTTGCATTCCGGTGAGCGCGGTGGTATCAGTTTTGTCTCGCAACCTACCGATTGTAAAATGTCCGTGAATCGGCCGAGAAACAGCGGATCGCGGTCATGAATGAGAAAACGCATCTCCTTCAGCCGACCGTCCCACATGTCCGCCTGATTGCGGGCAATCTGCGCCATCCAGTTACCATCGGGATCATGGGTGATGCCACCAAGCCAAACCTCGCGGGTGGTCTGATTTTCAAAGACAAGGATATGCTCACGAACAAGACCATCCGCGGTCGGCATCTCGTAGGTAGCAAAATCCGTTGCCGCAATGAGGGATTGATGCGCGTCCGAGAAGAGAAGCCAGTTGTGATTGAGTTTGCGTCCGTCCTCCGGCGGGTAGATGCCATGCTGATTCAACACCCGTTTAACGGTCATGAACGAAACGGTGTAGCCGAGGTAATTCAGATAAAACTGAATCCGTTTGTAGCCCCAATTCGGATTGTTGCTTCCTATCTTGACGATTGCCTCGCGCAGTTCGTCCGAAATTGACTGTCCACCGCGTCTCTTCTGTCCCGGTCCTGTGCTGTCGTACTTTTCAGAAATCAATCTTGAATGCCAGCCGAGAATTGTTGACGGCGACCATGTGTGTTCCGTCATTTCCAGGAGAACGCCATTCAAGGCATGACCTTTCCGTGCCAAACGGCGTTTGTCTTCGTCTGAAAGCTCTGGACGTTCTTTGCCTGTGTCTTCGTGGTATTTCTCTTCGTAGATTCGAAGTTTTTCCGACTGATAATCAATGACCGCCTGCATATTGGCAACCACGCCACGCATATTCCCATCGCGCATATTGCACATGAAGGCGTTCAGTTCCTTCAATAAATCTGACTGCTTCATATCGTAATCGCTCTCTCCGGCAAGCCGGATGCTGTATGTTTATATTAAGCCGCTTCCGCAACAATATAATATACACCCAAAACAAAAAGATTACGAGCATCTTTTCTGATCGTATACTCAAAAAGGCTATCGCTGAACAAGCGCAGTATCCCTTATAACGAAAAAAAATAAATTGGGGCGGAATATAACATCGTACCCATTCTTGGGAACAGCGTAGGCTGGGCGAAATTGGAAGAACTTATACGGGATTATCTGGAAAAACAAAAAATGATTTCGGTCATGGGAAAGGTCGTTTTGTCACGTATCTAAATGTCTTTGCCAATCCAGTAACTGATCCGCAAGTGGTGGAACAAGTCGAAGTTGATGACTCTCAAAATTCAGTTATGCAAGGAGATGTTTTTTTTACAACATCATCCGAAACACCTGATGAGGTCGGGATGTCTTCCGTATGGATAACTCATTGCCCTCAAAATACATACTTAAATAGTTTCTGCTTCGGATATCGGCCAGATGAAAAATTTGATCCATATTACTTAGCATATATGCTTCGAGCAGACGGGTTCAGAAAATCAGTGATATTCCTTGCACAAGGAATATCACGTTATAACATCTCTAAGAATCGGGTTATGGAAATTTCCATTCCGATTCCAGATGTCCAAGAACAACAAAAAATCGGAACATTTTTCCGGTCGTTAGATCGTCTTATCACCCTTCATCAGCGTGAGTTGGAAAAACTGAAAAAACTCAAGCAATCTTGTCTTGAAAAAATGTTTGTATAACGGAAAGGAGCGGCATCAATGACCTACGATAAAGAATCCGCCTTTGAGGATTCGCTGGTTTCCGCCCTGACGGAACGTTACGGCTGGGAAAAGAATGTACTCATGCACCCGACCGAAGCGGATTTGTATCGGAACTGGGCGGAAATTCTCTTCAACAACAATCGTGAAATCGACCGTCTGAACGGCGTGCCGCTTACCGATGGCGAAATGCGTCAAATCGCGGAACAGATTGCGAATTTGCGGACGCCGTTGAAATTGAATAGTTTTATCAATGGAAAAAGCGTTTCCATCACCCGCGACAATCCGGCGGACACGGCACATTTCGGCAAAGAAATCAGCCTCAAAATATATGACCGCATGGAAATTGCCGGAGGCAACAGCCGTTACCAGATTGCCCGGCAGCCGGAATTCAAGACGGCACATCCGCTGGCCAGTGACCGGCGCGGCGATGTGATGCTGCTTATTAATGGCATGCCCGTAATTCATCTTGAACTGAAGAAAAGCGGCGTGGATGTCAGTCAGGCGTATAACCAGATCGAAAAATATGCCAAGGAGAATGTTTTCACCGGCATTTTTTCATTGATTCAAATTTTTGTGGCGATGAATCCCGAAGAGACGGTTTATTTTGCCAATCCCGGCCCGGATGGGAAATTCAACAAAGAGTTTTACTTCCATTGGGCAAACTCTGACAATGAACCGCTGAACGACTGGCAGGAAATCGCCGACCGTCTGCTCTCCATTCCCATGGCACACCAGATGATCGGCTTCTATACCGTGGCGGATTCCACCGACGGGGTACTGAAAGTCATGCGCAGTTATCAATTCTATGCGGCTACAAAAATTTCCGACCGCGTCCCGAAACGCAAGGATTTATGGGACGGGAAAGACCGGCTCGGCGGCTATATCTGGCACACCACCGGCAGTGGGAAAACCATGACCAGCTTCAAATCCGCCCAGCTGATTGCCGACAGTCAGGATGCCGACAAAGTTGTGTTTCTTATGGATAGAATTGAACTTGGAACGCAGTCGCTTTTGGCCTATCAGGGCTTTGCCGGAGATGGATTCAGCGTGCAGGCAACCGAGAATACCGGCGTTTTGATTTCGAAGCTGAAAAGTTCCGATCCCGACAAAACGCTGATTGTCACATCCATCCAAAAGATGAGCAATATCAAGAATGAGCCGGAGGGCGTTAACGCCCGCGACCTTGCCGTCATGCAAAAGAAACGTATGGTATTCATCGTGGACGAATGTCATAGGGATACCTTCGGCGACATGATGCTTGCAATCAAGGCAACGTTCCCGACCGCGATTTTCTTTGGCTTTACCGGGACTCCGATTCATCCGGAAAATAAAAAGAAAATGAGCACCACCGCCGATGTTTTCGGCAACGAGTTGCATCGCTACAGCATTGCGGATGGAATCCGGGACAAAAACGTTCTCGGCTTTGATCCATATATGGTGATGACTTGGCTTGACAAGGATATTCGCCGGCAGATGGCCCTGCTGAAAGCCCGCGCCTCCGACGAGTCTGAAATTATGGACGATCCGGTCAAGAAAAAAATCTACTTGAAATATCTGAATCCAGCGGAAGTGAAAATGGCTGGCTTCACGGATTCTGACGGAAAATACATCAAGGGTATCGAGGATTATTTGCGCGAGGCCACAGGGACGGCGCAATATGACTGCGATGCACACCGGAAAACAGTCGTTCAAGACATCAAGGACAATTGGCTTCGCTTGAGTCGTTTTGGAAAGTTCCATGCGATTTTCGCCACCAGCAGCATCAGGGAGGCAATTCTGTATTACCGATTGCTGAAGGAACTTATGCCTGAGCTGAAGGTTACCGCTCAGTTCGATTCCTCAATCGACAATAACGATGCCACCACTTCGAAAGAAAAAGAGGACGGCTTGCTGGAGATTCTGACCGACTACAATCATCGCTACAGTCAGCATTTTTCCATTCCGACGCACGATGCTTTCAAAAAAGATGTTTCCTACCGTCTGGCGCACAAGGAACAGTACAAGGCCGTCCATAAAACACCGGATTTGCAACTGGATTTATTGATTGTCGTTGACCAGATGCTGACCGGGTTCGACTCAAAATGGGTAAATACGCTCTATTTGGACAAGTTGCTGGAGAACGAACACATCATACAGGCGTTCTCCCGTACCAACCGGCTGTTCGGATCGGATGAAAAACCGCACGGCACGATTCGTTATTACCGCTTTCCTCACACCATGGCGCACAATATTGAACAGGCGATAAAGCTTTATTCGGGAGATCGTCCGGCGGGATTGTTTGTCGAACAACTTGGTCACAATTTGAAGATGATGAATGAAATCTTCACTGAAATCAAAACTCTTTTTGCCCAGGCTGGAATTGAAAACTTCGAAAAACTGCCTGACGATCTTTCCGAACGCGGCCAGTTCGCCAAGCAGTTCAAAAAACTGAACACTTATCTTGAAGCGGCGGAAGTGCAGGGATTTGTCTGGAGTCAGCAGGAATACCAATCCAATGGCGATACCATTGCATTGCTCTTCGATGAAAATATCTATTTGGTGCTTAGTCTGCGATATAAAGAGCTGTTTAGCAATGGTGGCGGTGGCGGCGGCACGGACGATGAAGTGCCGTTTCCCATCGACCCGCATCTGCTGGAAATCGACACCGGCTTGATAGATGCCAATTACATGAACTCCCGTTTTGAAAAATACCGCTTCATTCTTGAGCAGAAAAATGTGGACGCGAAAGAGAAGCAGCAAATATTGGATGACTTGCATAAATCGTTCGCCACCCTGTCGCAGGAAGAACAGAAATATGCCAATCTCGTCCTGCATGAATTTGAGAGCGGACGGATACAGATGTCGCCGGGCAAAACCTTCCGCGACCACATTACGGAATGCCAAACTCGTGCCAAAGCGGAACAATTCCATAAAATCGCCGCCGTGCTGGGGCTGAATGAAAATCTGCTGATTGAAATCATGAAGGTCAAAGTCACCCCGGACAATATCAATGAATATGGCCGCTTCGACCGTCTGAAACAAACGGTGGACAAAGCAAAAGCCAAGGCCTATTTTGAAAAAAGGGACGGCGAAAAGCTGAATCCGGTCAAGGTTAATATCCGAACCGACCAGCTTTTGCGTGATTTCATCTTCTCCGGCGGCAAAGACATCCCGGACGAGAATCAGCAAACGACAGAAAACAATGGAGAAACATCCCATGAGCAATAAAATCACGGGTCAGGAATACCCGCTTTCTAAAATTTTCAGCTCTGATTTTGATTTTCAAATCCCTCCGTATCAACGTCCTTACGCATGGACTGAAACCGAGGCTTCTGAGCTGTTCGATGATCTTTACGACTCATACAAGGGAAATCAAACAGAGGATTATTTCCTTGGCAGCATTGTGTTAATCAAAGAGGAGAACAAGCCTTACGCAGAGGTTATTGATGGTCAGCAACGATTGACGACGCTGACGATTCTGCTTGCATCAATCGCAAATCAGGCGGCTGGGGATGTGCGTACTGAATTTTTGGATTATATCAAGGAACCCGGGAAAAAGACGCTTGGGCTGCCAGCAAAACCGAGATTGGCATTACGAAAAACAGATAAGAACTTCTTCTTTGAATATATTCAGTCTTTGCAATTTGACAAACTGTTTGATTTGCAGAAAGACCAGTTGAAAACGGAAGCACAAGAGCACATTCAAAAAAATGCCAGATTGTTTATTTCAAGAATGATTGATAAATTTTCCGAAGATCAGCAGGGTATTCTTGATTTCGGCAGTTTTATAGTCCGGAATTGTTACCTCGTCGCGGTTTCCTCTCCGTCTAAAACATCAGCTTTTAGGGTGTTTTCCGTTCTCAACAACAGAGGATTGGATTTGCTTCCAAGTGATATTATCAAAGCAGACATTATTGGAAAGATTCCACCTGAGGACCAAAATAAATATACCGAACAATGGGAAAGCATCGAAAATCAGACTGGCCGTGGAAAATTTAATGATCTTTTTGGCCATATTCGAATGATTTTTTCCCGGCGCAAGCAACAAAATACGTTATTGGAAGAATTCAACACCTACGTCATGGGTGGTACGATGACACCGGAATCGTTGATCGATGACGTTATCCAGCCTTATGCGGAAGCGTTCCGTGTCCTCACAAAATGCGATTACCAATCTTCGGAAAACGCGCAGCCAATTAACAGCTACCTGAACTGGTTGAACAAAATTGACAATACAGACTGGCTGCCTCCGGCAATTTTGTATTTCAGTCAACATCATCAGCAGGAAGAGGTATTGAAGTTTGTTCAAAAGCTGGAGCGTCTTGCTGCTTTTATGCATATTTGCGCCGAAAATGTCAACTATCGCATAGAGCGTTATGCCAAAATCATTGACGAGATAAATAAGAAAACTTGGCCGCAAAGCATCGAATTGCAGAATAGAGAAATCGTCAAAATGCGTAAGTGTCTTGATGGAGATATTTATACGGATTTAACCGGTGTGAGACGGAATTATCTTATTTTACGCTTGGATTCATTTGTTTCTGATGGCGCTGCCCAATACACTCCGGCAACGCTGACAATTGAGCATGTACTGCCACAAACTCCGGAACCGGAAAGCCAATGGACGAGCTGGTGGACTGACGAAGAGCAACGAAATCAATGGACTCATCGGATCGCTAACTTGATACCGCTTCCGCGACAAAAGAATTCGGAAGCTCAAAACTTCGAGTTTCAGCTTAAAAAAGATAAGTATTTTAAAGGGAAGTATGGAACATCGTCCTATACTTTGACCACACAAGTCTTAAACATGCAGGAATGGACTCCCGCAGTCCTTGCTGAACGGCAGCAGTATTTGCTGGACGTTTTTTCTAAAAATTGGGAACTTGATTGTGTGGTGATTACAGAAGCTTTGGAAGATGACGAACCCGGTAGCGGACGCATGAAAAATTTTAAGTTTTCCGATTATGGAATTCCAATTGGCGCGGAACTGGCTTTTTTCAGAAAACCATCAATCACATGCATGGTCGTTGATGAGAATAACAAAGTCAAATACAATGAGGATGAATATTCACTGTCCGCACTGGCAAAAAAACTTCTTTTTGAACAGAGCGGCAAAGATTGGAAATCGGCTCGCGGAGCAGACCATTTCCTGTATAACGGAAAAAAACTGTCAGATATGACGCTCGTCGTATAAAGCAATTGACCAGTAATTTGTGTCACAAACCTATCGCTCTCATGGTGCGTATTTGTGATTTCGAACAGAGAGAGCCAAGGAATTCTCCTTGGCTTTTTCCTTTTTCTTGGGAACAGCGTAGGCTCGGCGACGTGTGCGATTCATTCGAGTACGGTCTGAATGCTGCCGCCAAGGAATTCGATGGAATAAACAAATATATTCGAATCACAGACATTGACGACAGCACCCACGTTTTTTTGACAACAGACATTACATCTCCTGCCACCGACATATCACATGCAGACCGCTATAAACTGCAAGATGGGGATATTGTTTTTGCTCGTACTGGCGCAAGCGTTGGGAAAACGTATCTATATGATAATAAAGATGGAATCGTTTATTTTGCAGGTTTCTTAATCCGAGCAAAAGTCAAAAAAGGACACTGTTCAGAATTTGTTTTTCAGGCAACGTTATCAGACGGATATTCACGTTATATTGCAGTAACATCTCAACGTTCAGGACAGCCGGGAGTGAACGCCTCTGAATATCAGGACTGGGAGTTTTTCATTCCAAAAAATTCTGCCGAGCAGGAGAAAATCGGGACATTTTTCCGGTCGTTGGATCGTCTTATCACCCTTCATCAGCGCAAGCAATTTTGCATTTGCCCCAAATTCGGCATTTTTCACAATGAAAAAACAAACGCTTGGGAACAGCGTAAGCTCGGTGAGATTGTGGAACGTATCGTGAGAAAGAACACGAATCTTGAGTCCACGCTTCCGCTGACGATATCTGCCCAATATGGCCTTGTAGATCAAATAACGTATTTCAACAATCGGGTGGCGAGTCGGGATGTTTCCGGCTATTACTTAGTGTTGAATGGAGAATTTGCCTATAACAAAAGCACATCTGATGGGTTCCCATTCGGCGCAATAAAAAGACTTGACTTATATCCAAAAGGCGTATTATCAACATTATACATCGTGTTTTCGATTCGTGACAGGGAGCAAACGTCTTCCGATTATCTCACTGTGCTTTTTGACACCGACCGCTGGCATCGTGGCGTTTCTGAACGCGCAGCCGAAGGTGCCCGGAATCACGGATTGCTGAATATCTCTGCCGAAGATTTCTTCGATATCAGCATCCACCTTCCAAAGGAAACGCGAGAACAGGAGAAAATCGGCACGTTCTTCCGGAATCTTGACCGCCTTATCACCCTTCATCAGCGTAAGCCACTGTTTCTATTTTTGGAGGAATTACGATGTTAAGTCAAACAACAAGCACTGACCTTTTCTGTCAGTATTACGCCCAATGGATCAACGTTTACAAAAACGGGGCGGTCCGGGATGTCACAATGAAGAAATACCAGATGACTCACTCATGGATTGAGAGACTCATACCTGAACTCAGACTTTGCGATGTCACGAGAGTCACATATCAACAACTTCTGAATGACTATGCAAGCAGTCATGAAAGGCAAACGACGATGGATTTTCACCATCAGCTCAAAGGGGCAATTATGGATGCTGTGGATGACGGGCTTATTGAAAAAGACCCGACCCGGAAAGCCATCATCAAAGGAAAAACTCCAGCAGAGAAAAAAATCAAGTATTTGAACCAATTCGAGCTTCACACACTCCTCAGCAAATTGGATTTGTGCGGGCAAATAAATTGGGATTGGTTGATTCTCTTAATTGCGAAAACTGGAATGCGTTTTTCGGAAGCACTGGCGCTCACGCCGAAGGATTTTGATTTTGCCCATCAAACTCTTTCCATCAGTAAAACGTGGAACTATAAAGGCGACGGAGGATTTCTCCCGACCAAGAACAAATCATCCGTCAGAAAAATTCAAATTGACTGGCAAACAGTGGTTCAGTTTTCCGCATTGGTAAAACAGCTTCCACAAGACAAGCCCATTTGGGGGACAAAGGGGCGCGTTTACAATTCGACAGTCAACGATATCCTTGCTCGTCATTGCAAGAAAGTAAATGTGCCACCGATTGCGGTTCACGGACTGAGACATACGCATGCCTCTCTGCTCTTATTTGCCGGAGTTTCGATTGCCAGCGTGGCACGTCGCCTTGGTCATGCCAGCATGACAACTACGCAAAAAACCTACCTGCACATTATTCAGGAACTGGAAAATCAGGACGTAGATTTGGTCATGCGGTCGTTATCGGGACTCAGTTGATCTCGACAAGTCTTTTCAACCTGCTTACGCTGATGAAGGGTGATAAGACGATCAAGACCGCAAAAAAACTCGCCTATTTCAATTTGCTCATTCAAATTTACGGGGGCGATAATTTCTATATTCATCATAGTTTCGGCGTTCAATTTTGCACGACCGCCCCCCACCAAAAATGGTTCGATATCAGTTTGTGAAATGACATATTTCAAAAACTTGTTGGATGCAATTTTACTTTTCGCTTGGATAACATGAGCATGGTTATTTACCCATATTTTACCACAAACATACTGCACTGGGTAATCTTTTAAATCATTCGCCCCATCTTCCGCAACAAGGACAAATTCTCCATCATGAGTATGCCCAGAAACATAGTCTTGTATTCCATTTGCTCCATAATAAGGAGTTGGACCAGGAATGCGTAAATTCGCGGCAATGGGGATGCGCAAATTATCATATCTATCGGCCCATTCTCCCAGCCTACGCTGTTCCCAAGCGTCAGTAAATCCAGAGAACCGGATGGCGGGCTTTTTCTGTTTTGTTCCCTCAGAATCGTCATTGGAAACGAAATAGTCCTTGATATAATCTCTGGACTGATAGAAAAAGTCGCTGTTGTAATTGGAAATCATGTCGCTGACAGCGGAATTATATACCTTGAACAGGGTGTCAATCACATCGGATACCGCCACATCCTCAATCAGCCGGGCGTAAACCTTTCCAATCGTCCAGTAATCCGGCACATCGTATTTGCAGGAGGTGATATTGTCGAATTCTCCATGCGGGACTTTGCACATATCAATAAACACTTCCGCAGTCTTGGCAATCGGTTCACAATGGAGGACTCCGGCGCTGGCGTAAATATGGCCGATAACTTTCTTCCCCAGTGTGTTTACAACGGCATTGCGTTTCTGTCGAGTCGTTCGCCCGATCAGCTCAAGCAGACTGCATGTAAAAAAAAGTGAACTGTCATCAATTTTCATGGATTTCATGTCCTTTGAATGTCAGAGTGGACAAGGCGGCCGGAGTATGAAAACTGATTTGATGCGTAGGCTTCTTAAACTTTGCCAAGGCCCAGAACGCCTCTCTCGAAATCTTTTTATCGACGAAGTCCTGCACGTAGTTGAAAATGGTGTCGTTGGCCATCGGCCCTTCCACAATATCAAAATCATGATTTTCGCCATTGCGACAGGCGGCAATGAAGTCAAGCCATTCTTCTGTCATCACCTCAAAACGCTTGATGTGCAGTTCCGGGTTCTCGTTATAGATGAATTCATTGACATAGCCGGTTACGGGATAACGTGTAGCCCACCGGATTGCCTGTTCTTTCAAGAGTGTGCAATAAAATCCGCAGACAAAATCCTTGTTGTATTTTGTGGTTCGTATTTCCGGTCGTTCCAAAATTTGCTGACTGCCGTGATAAACGATTCGGGATTCCATCATCAGTTTCCTCCCAGCAGTTTTTTTAATTCAGCAAGGCCGCTTAAATCATCCTCCGAGCCGGTCAGCTGATCCAACATGGCGGCGAGTTCCGTCTCGGTATCGTCAATTTGCCGTTCCATTTCCGGCAGCGTCTCGGTATATTTTTGCGAAAGAGCCTTGAGCTTCTGATTCAACTCGGCAAGAATCCGGGTTGGCAGTGTATGCAGATTTTCCACCAGCGGTTGAATCCACTTCGCTTCCAGAAGCATTTGCACCTGTTCCGGCGTCAGTGATTCAATTGTCGCCTTCGTTTTCATGTGCAATGCCTGCGTATCCGCCTTGATCGTTTTTTTCAAAGCTTTTTCCAGATTGAGCAAGACATCGGCTTTTTTGAGCAGTGCGATGACTTCCGGGTCTTCCGACTTCTCTTTAATGGCCTTTTTGACTTCCGCCGTTAAAAAATCGTTCTTTTCCGTATCGAAGAAGTCGCCGTTCTTATCCTCGTCGCTCAATTCTTCGATAAGCTGTTCATGGTCGGAAACCGCCTCAGCCAGTTCGTTTTCTTTTTTTACCAGTGCATTCAGATCATCCGGGAGCAAGGTTTTCTGGATCAGTGCAAATGGCATAATGCGTCCGACCCAGCCGTCTTGGATTTCCTCGTCTTTACCATCCTTTTTCTTAAGAACCATATTGGGATCGACTTTTTTCGCGGCTTCAATTCCCTCGGTTTGGATGATTTCCAAATCGACGGCAATTTTGTCCCATTCGTCATCCAGAAGCTGATAGGCTTCGTATTTATCGATCAGCGGGATTGACGCAAGCCGGGTAAAAATATCCGCGCTGAGGGCGGTTTCCTCGTGCGGAATCACCAGCTCTGTCATCCGGTCCAGTAATTCGCCTTTTAAATAGTCGGTCAGTCCGGCGAACGCGTTGGAAAAACATTGCTTAAAACTTTGAATTGCGGTATGAGCATTGAACACTGTTTCAATATCGTCTGTCGCCAATTGAGCGTAGTGTCCGTTGCGGGTAAACAGGGCTTCCCGGAGACCGGGCAACGCCGACCAATAAAAATTCAGTTCGTCGATTTCACTTTCTGGAATGCCGCCGAACATAAGTGCATGAACATCCCAATGTTCCGCACCGGTGCTGTTGTCGATGTAGCGGGGAATATTCAGATTGTAATCGTTCTTCCGGATTTCATCCAAACTCACCGTGCGGGAATATCCGGGCGTGGAAATACGCCCGACCACGGTGTCGGCAATCCGCCGGATGTCCGAGGCGCGAAGTTGGTTGCTTTTCCCCACCTTGGCATAGCCGTTGGAGGCATCGATAATCATCACATCGGTATTCGGACGATTCTTTTTCAATACCATAATAATGGTCGGGATGCCCGTCCCGAAGAAAATGTTCGCGGGCAGACCGATAATCGCGTCAATGTGATTGAGTTCCAAAAGTTGTTTGCGAATCTGCCCCTCCGCATCACCTCTAAAAAGAACGCCGTGCGGCAGAACAATCGTCATAATGCCATCCGGCTTGAGGTGATAGAGATCATGGAGCAGAAAGGCATAATCCGCCTTGGATTTCGGCGCGACTCCAAAGTTGGAAAAACGCGCGTCGTGTTCTTTGTTGTCCGGTTCCCAATGCTGGGAATACGGAGGATTGGAGACCACCGCATCGACATACAACGGATCATAGGTTCCTGCGGGATCGCTCTCATCAAAAAACGGCCAGTCGTCTTCCAACGTGTCGCCGTTTCGGGTTACAATGTTATCCGGCAAGATGCCTCGCATGACCAGATTCATTCGAGTGAGGTTGTACGTATTCTCTTTCAGCTCCTGTGCATAGTATTTGATTCTGTCCGGCTCATGCATATACCGGGCAACGGAACGACCGATATTGATAAGCAACGAACCGGAACCGCTGGTCGGGTCGTAAATTTTAATCTCATTGCGGTTTCTCAAATGATTGGCGACAATTTCCGACATCAGCAGAGATACTTCGTGCGGCGTATAAAATTCACCGGCCTTTTTCCCAGCGTTGGCGGCGAACATGCCAATCAAGTATTCATAAATGAATCCAAGTACATCATAATCCTGCCGCCCGTCCATCGGAACATCTTTTATCAATTGAAGTAATGAACTGATGGCCTTCGTCTGGGAAGCGGAATTTTCGCCCAGCTTGCTTAATCCCGTTTCCAGCGTTTTGAAAATCCCGCTGAATACTTTCTTGTGCGAAGTGTTGATGAGACGGCTGAACGCCGAAAGCGCGTCGCGAACATTGGATACATCAAAGTCCCGTCCTATCTTCAACCAGGTGGAAAACAAATCCTTGTAAGCAATAAAGTAGCCGATATTTTCCCGGATATAATTCATCGTTTCTGCATCGGTCTCGTCAAGCGCCTCAATATCCTCCTCGGAAAAATTATTTTCCCGTGCGAATTTCAGCTCACTATCGGAAAGGTATTTGTAAAAGATGAAGCCAAGAATGTAATCTTTGTACTCGTTGGCCTCAATCTTCGAACGCAATTTATTGGCCGATTCCCAAATCTTCGCGGCAAGTTGCTGTTTGTTCATTCTTATTTGTTCTCCCCAGAGGGTAAATTGTTCTCAATAGCTACTAAAGTAACCCATGCAAGTGGACATTTATTGGCCCTGCGAATGCCGCGATCAAAATGTTTTTGCATTTTCTTCACCATCATCGGGAAAAACGTCCACAATGTCGCCAATATTGCAATGCAAAGCTTCGCATATACGAACCAAAACCCGCATGGAAACGCACTCATCCTTGCCGAGTTTTGCCAATGTGAAAGAACTGATATCGGCGGCCTCGCGCATCTCGACCCGCTTCATTTTTCGGTCGATCAGCAGCTTCCACAGCTTGTTGTAACTGACTTTCATATTGATTGCACCTCGGTTAATTGTCTCTAAAAACCCAATATATATAATATATACTCATTTCCTAAAAAAGCAAACCTTGTGTTAGCAAAAACAAAGCGAATTACAAAAAATGCCGACTATTTCTGAATCTCGGTCGGCTGGCGGGATGGGGAGCGGCAGGTGGAGCTTGTGGCTCTGCTTGCGTCCTGTGAACCTCTGGCGGGCGTGTATAATTAAGCTCCTGTCCGAGCGTAAAGCGAGTGATGTATCACAAGATTTTTGCATCTTTCCTGACTTCAACACGAATCCAATCCGGCTCGTGGTAGAGGCCGTAGACCGACCAGCGTCCGTTATCGTAAAGATACAGGTAGTCGGCGGACATTTCGCCTTTGGCGGTTCGCTGATAGTCCTCGACGCTGGCAAACCGCTTTGCCGACCGCATCGGCTCGTGGCGGTCACGATAATAGGCGACGCAGGCGGCCAATTCTTCAGCCAGTTGCGACAGTTCGCCGAGGGCAAGCAGGGCTTCGACCTTGGCTGCATCCGTGTACCAACCGCCGAGGATTGCGCCAGCTCCGGCGATGTAACCGTCATAATTGCATCGAATCGCGCGAACGCTGCCGTTCACCATTTTAATTCCGATTGTGCAGGGTGTTCCCATGATTATTTCTCCTCGTTTTCGTCTTTGTAATCGCTTATCGTCCATTTGCCGTTTTCGAACCAGAAGCTGGCGATCCCCATGCCATTTGAGCCGCCGTTGAAGTGCTGATAGCTTAAATGGAGCGTGAACCATACTTTGTAGCCGCCTTCCGGCGTATAGGTCAGGCAGGAGTTGAATGTGTCGATTTTGCATTTGGTCAGCACCTTGGCGAAGATGCCGGACGATCCGACGAGGTCTTGCTCGGATTCGGCGTCGAACCGAGCCTCGGAGCGTCCATCGCTGACGCGGTAGCGCATGGTGATGGTCTGTCCCCAGACGGCAGTGACCTTGCGGATGAGGCCGTCCAGCTGTTTGAGTTTGAGGATTTCGCGGAGAGTTTCGGGATGGTCGACGAGGGTTTTGATTTCAGTCTGCATGGTAGTTTTCTTTCAGTTGAATTTCTCGGTGATGGCGGCAAGCAGGGCTTTGGCTTCGGCGTTTTTCGGACGCACGTCCCAGCCACGGTCGAAGTTGATGATCGGTTCGTGTCCGGCCTCGGCCACCCAGACCTTGCTGATGCGTCCTTGGCGGATTCCGTACTGGCTTGGCTCGTCGAACCGCACCAGCAGGATTTTGTAAGTTTTGCCGCCTACCGTGGCTCTGCCAAGCGTCCATGTGTTGAGGGCGTATTCCGTTCCGAGAATGTCGATTTCGATGTTCATTTTAGGCTCCTTATGGTTAGTTCCTATTCTGTCGCTCTGCTGTTAATTAAGCGTTCCAGTGCGTTAATAGCCAATAAGTTATCTAACATAATAGCAAGATATATCGATAAAAGAAATGACAGCGTGAATGTCCAGCGCTGTCAAGTCGGATTCGGAATATTTATCGGTTATTCTACGTTTACATACCGCATGATGCATTGGAGCAATTCATCGTAATTTCCTGCCATGGCATCGTGCGTGAATTGCTCAATAAAGGCGGTATCGTATTTTGCCCGACGCAACGCCTGCCGGACTTTCCCCAGCAGGGCGAAGGCATTGCCATCCGTATTTATGAGGGCAACGGTGACGTTCGTATAGGGTGTAGGAAGGGTTGCCGTATCGGCCAGTTCCGTTTCAAACTCATACAAATCCTCGTCATGCTCCGGACAGGCATAGGAATAATCCGGCGTTCTGGTGGTTGTGACGGCCTTGCAGCATCGCTTGCATACTCTGATTTGGCTCATTTTACCCTCCCGTCTTTACCCGGCCATCCGATGCCCGGAAAGTTATGGTCGCCGTGCCGGACGGCATTCATTTCGGCATCGACGGCTTTGCGATAGTCGGGATGCACCTGTTCCTCCGCCGTGCATGCTGGACAGAGGCAATCGGTGTTGAAGCGTGACATCTGCCGTGATTTCCCGTCGAGGGAAGAGTGGCATCTGTCGCAGAATTTCGTGGTGAAGAAGTGGTCGGGCATTTTCAAATCCTTTCATTGGTGAGTGGGATGAAGGTGAATTTAGGTTCCGGCACGTCCGCCGGATTAACCCATTCGACGATTTTCTCAAAGCTGGCGATACCCTCGTGCAGCTTTCCGAAGCGGTTGGCGTTGCCGCCAAGCACAAGTGCTATTCCGGCGATGACCAAGTCCTCGTTGCCGAAGAAGGTGAATGCGCCGGTAATCGGCTTGAGTTTACCCTCTTCGTCGCACACAAGGATAATGCCGCGATCCAATTCGATGAGCTGGACAAGGTCGCATCCGATGATGTCGTACAACCCTTGCAGGGAGTTGTTGGGATTCGGCACATCGACTTCTTCGATGGTACGGTCGGTCGGATTAATTTTGATTCCACGCATAATTTGCTCCTATCAATAATTTTTCTTTTGCTGACGCGTGTTGGTGATGAACGTTTTATTCGATCCCTTGAGCGTGATTTCTCCGGCTGGTTCCCAATCGCCGTTGCTCCATACTTTCGTGATGAACCCTTGGGCATTATGTTCGCGCATTGCCTGTTTTGCCGCCGTCAGAGAGTGGAAATCCTCGCGGTAATCGGTTTCGTCATTGATCACGGTATATATTTTCATCTTTTGCTCCGGTTGAGCCAAGGGCTTTCGCCCTCGGCGTAGGTTGGCGGTTATTTGCAGTCCCTCGCATATTTCAGTGCATTCTCGATTCGGATGAGCCGTGCGCGTTCGCTTGTCATCCGCGAGGTGTATCCGGGGCGGTCATCAGCGGTCTGCTGCATCCACTGGTCGATGTCGATTAGCATTTCATTGATTTGCTTCTGGATGTCCATGCGCTTCCAGTCCGGCTGTGCTTCGAGGGTTGTCATTTTGCATATCTCCTTGATTATGTTTCGGTTCTGACACTCTATCGTCCACGGTTCTTAATTAAGCGTTCCAGTGCCTTAATAGCCAATGAGTTATCGAACATAAACGCAAGATATATCGATAAAAGAAAAAGCCCGGAAACAGGGCAAAAAAGCACTGCCTCCGGGCATGGGTTATTTGGTCGCGGGAGTCGCGGCGTCCGCCTTGGTCAGAGCATCAACCACCTTGTCGGCGTCCGCACCGGCTTTCACGAGATCGACGGCGGCTCCGTTGATCTGCCGACCGATTTTGATTTTAAGCGTGCCGTCCGTACTCACGGCGGCATTGCCGGATTTCTCCGTGCCGCTTGCGCCGTTGGCATCGGTTTTGCCGGTCACTTCAATTTCCACATTGTCACGCGTCACCGCCGACAGGATTTTGCCGTAACGGAGATTGAAGGACGCGGTGTAGTTTTCGGGATTGACTCCGGCATCGAAACCGATGCCGTCGCCATACTGGATTGCGTTGTGTCCACAGCCCGCAAGAATTACGGCGGCGCAAACAGCCACCCCGACGAGAAACAGATTTTTCATGATTTCACTTTCCTTCCGATTTACGTTTTTTCTGACACACGGCGCATTCGCAGGGACTCGTCCACGCTGACCAGCCGAAGAGTTGACAGAGGTTGCCGAAGCGCCGCGCCTGGTTCATCACGATGTAGCGCAGCGGATTCCACCAGCCGTATCCGGCCTTGGCGAGCCTGTATCCGTTGGTTTTGAAGCGGTTGTTCGATTCGGCGAACTTCTCCTCCGATCCGTCGCTCTCGTGCCATTCGATGTCGTGGATGAACGCGACGACCGCGAGGCTCGGATGGAGCGAACTAATGACGTCGCGCAGCCACTCCGGGAACGAATCCGGGCCGATGCCGTTGTATATGGAGCAGAGTTCCGACAGCGTGTATTTGCCGATGATTTCACGGTTCTCCAGCCGAAACTCATCGGCGCGGCGCTTCAGCTCGCTGATTTCCTTGAGACGGTTCATATGATCTCCCATGTTTTATCCTGCGATGGCGGCAAGCTCAATGGCCGGATCGATATAGACGTATCCGGACGCGGAATAGAGCTGATAGTGAATTTTTACGTCCAATGCGCCGGACTCAGTGATATTCAGCGGGATGACGATCTTGCGCTGCTCCATCTCGGAGTCGTTGACCCATTCGGCGTCGGCATCATCCAGCCACTGGCCGTGGGTGGAACTGAACAAGACTTTGCCCGTTCCGCCGGCTTGCGGGACGGTGACCTGCACCAGCAGATGGCGATTCAGGTCATCGAGGGAAGTCAGCCCCTTGGCCGCGACATGCATAGTGAGCGTATGCGGCCCCGTCGTCTCCGGCGTTATCTGGATTCCCTTGAACGGCGCGCGGCCGAGACTCATGCCGCCCGACCCGTTGGCGGAACTCATGAACTTCCATACAGCGGGCGCGCCGCCGGTCCGGCGGACGTTCCAGGTATCGCAGATGTAGTTGCAGCTCCGGCAGGTGTAATGGCCAGTGTCGATTTCGTTCCCGCAGATGAAGTTGTAGCTGTTCCACACATTGGTCGCGATTTCCCCGATATTGCTTTTGAGCGCGCCGTTGGCCGTTTCAACATAGATGAAGGAGGAATCGCTATATCGCGAGCCGACTGCCGGATCATCCGCGCCGCCGGTCACCGCGGCATTGGCCTTGCCGAGGGAGAGCGTTCCGACCCGGAGGGTGGTGGCTTCCCCGGCGAAGATCGCATAGCCGGGATAGTAGGTTTCAACCGAACCGATGTCGGCGACGCACCGGCGCAACTTGACGGCTCCCTTAAGGTTGCAGTCGCGAATCTGGCAACCGAAAGCGTACAGTGCCACGCCATGCGGATGGTTGACTGCGATGTTGCTTGCCGCCACCGGCTCCCACGCGCCTTCGGCATAGGCGCGTTCGGTGAAAGAAAGCTCCAGAGCGGCGCAAAGGGGATACTGCCCGAGGTCGCCCGTGCCGTATTTCACCCAGTCATAATAGTTGCCGTTCCCCTCGGAATCGACGCCGTCGGTTTCGGCCATGCCGATGGCGATGTTTTTGACGGACTTGCTGTGGCCTGGAATGGCGCTGTTGGCGAATCCGCTAATCGAGACTGCCCGTCCGCTTTCGGTCACGCGCCAGCATTTTGGAAGAGTGACGGTGATGTTCTCAATCAGAAACTCCCGGCTTCCATGGCTGCGGATCATGGCCTGCGCCAGGCAGTACATGGTCGGCGCCCCTGTGCCGAGCTGCCGATCTATGCCGGCCGAAACGTTGCGCAGGACGCAGTAATCGTTGACGGCGGAATAGAACAGCGACGGGATATAGCCCCATGTACCGGCGACAAGAATGTGAAACCGCAAATTCTGGTAATCGGAGAATGCGCCTCCCCAGCTACCGTTGGAAAAATTCAGCGCTGTCCCGCCTCCCGGCCCGTAGTCACCGCCATACTGGCTGGTGGTCGTGTAGACGTCAATGTCTGAAACGGCAAAATAATTGGCATTGTTGACATTGATTGAATTGGCGGTGTCGCCGTAATAGCCATAGCCTTCATTGGAATTCACGATGTTGACGATGCAGCCGTGCATGGCGAACACGTGGGCCGTGTTGACGTGGAGATAGAGCTGGCAGCATCCGGTGGCCGTCGCATCCGCAAATGCGGGGTTGTCCAGGTCGACGCCTTTGCAGCCGAATTTGCAGTTCTCAATGGAAATCTCCGCCGTGTAATCCGAAGCGGGAAATTTCAGGATCGGGGTGTAGGCCGGAGTGTTGTCGCGGAACAGATAGACGCGGTGGAGCATGAAAGTCTTTCCGGCGGAGAGGCAGAAGGAGAATTCCTCGCCCCACGGCTCGCTGCCGGTATCGGCTTTGATGTTGGCATATTCCGCCTCGTCCGCGCCCCAGGCGTCCCGGGCGGCCTGCGGAACCATCGTCCACGCCCTGTCGCCCGGTTTCGGCATTCCGATCAGCAGGATATTCCGGACGGTCTCGGTGGCTCCGCGCGGCAGAAGAGCCGAGGAAGCCTCGGCGGTCCGGCGGATGATCCAGACGGTATTGTCGCCCAGATCGTCCATGGCGGATGGGAACGCGTTCAGCGGGGTTGCTGGCGACGCGCCGTCGCCGTTGGACGCAGCGGACGGATCAAGGTACTTCACTGAAAAATCGATATTGGAAAAAAACATAACACCTCCATGTCAAACAATGGGATAATTGATGACCGAGTCCGTATTGGAATCGGGGATTGTCACTTCTGGCGCATTGATCAGTCCGTGTCCAACACCTCCGCCGGAGAGAGACGGCGACCGTAACAGGGCGGCATTGACGACGGCGTAGTCCGTCGCCTCCGCCCCTGAGGAAACCTGACCGCCGCCTTCGCCCTGGAGAAGAGCGATGCGGCGGTCATTGAAGTCAAAAAAGACCTCGCCGGTATCGACGGCGATGATCAGCTGGCCGTTTCTGACCGGACTGGAATCGATCTGCGCCCGGAACGCCGTTTTCGGCATGAATGCGGGCATGACCTGCTCTCCTTACAGCGACTGCCATTCAAGCGAGGCGTAGACTCCGTCCTCTCTGGCCGAAAGGATGTTGCCTTCCGTGGCGGATACCTTGACCGAGGCGGAAATCTTCCCGCCTGACACGGTGACGGTGGCGGTGTCGGAGGCCTCGCCCGAGTAGGCGTCGACCAGATCGGCGAGGTTGACGTCGAACTTGGTGTCATCGTTCAGCGTGAGGGAGAGGACATGGGTGTCATCGTCATAAGTGGCAGCGGAGAGAAACTGCTCGACCGGGAGATTCACCGAGACCGGAGCGCCGCCGTTGGCGGTGAAGCTCAGGACGCCGGTTGCGCCGTTGTAGGACACGCCGTCGAACAGGCCCGTGAGTGCGGTGACCACCGCTTCGCCCGCGCCCTTCTGGACCGAGAGCGACTTGGAGGCCGCCTCGTAGCCGACATTGGTAATCGCGCCGGAGATGCCGGAATTGACGTTGACGATTTCGGCGTCTACATAGTTTTTGACGGCCTGCGCGGTAGGAAGCTGGGTATTGGTCGGGCTTGCTCCGATGGCGGTGATGACCGGCAGCGAAACGGTGCTCCATGCCGAACCCTCCCAGACCTTCGCCTCGTAGGTGGTTTTGTGGATGTAGAGCGTTCCGACCTCGCCGGCGGCGGGAAATTCCGTCACTTCCTCGACCGGGTGGGTGTAGGGAACCGCGCCCTTGTAGATCCGGTTGCCATCGGTGATGAAGTAGAGGGCGTTGGGATTCTTGGTCGAAATGGCGGCATACTGCGCGGCGGTGACGGCGTAAAACAAGACTTGGCTCATAAGAAAATCCTTTTCAGTTGATGGTTTGCCACTGGACGCTGTCGGACGAACCTCCGTCCGCACCATCCGGGTGGCCGAAATTCAAAATGATTCTGACTTTGGCGGCGTTCTCCGAAGAGTGCGCCGCGGCGACGCCGAGGAAAAAGTTGCCGGGACTGTCGGCGGTTGCCTGTTTTTCCGGTTCATTCCAGAAGACCCTGCTTCCGGCGGCGATTGCCCCGGCCGATTTCTCGACATCGTAGATCCCGCCGAGATGCAGCGCGCCAAGCTCTCCGGCTCTCACGGTGGTTTTGACGACGCCGAGCAGCGCCCCGAACCGGAGGATCTCCCCGGCTTCCAGATTGCGCGACGAAGTGAAATCCACCGCCTCGCCACGCTGGACAAAGGTTGCGTTCATAATTCTCCCGCTTTTTGAGGTTGAAGTTTCTTGATTTGATCGATCATCATCTTGGGCGTGATCGACTTGGTACATTCGAATTTGTCGCGAGCCTCCTTTTTTCGGGGACACCACAGGAAATCGAAGTGGTTGAAGTCGCAGCGCGTGTCGTTCCAGCAGCCGTGGCAGACGGTCGCGTTCTGGACGCGGTACGGCGTTTCGAACTCGTTCACCGGATCGGTAAAGCCCGAAAGCAGGATCACCGGAACCCGGCAGCACCATGCCAGCCAGGAAAGTCCGGACGAGAGGCCGAGGAACATGTCGGCGTCCTTGATGAGATCGATCCGTTCCTGCAAAGGTCGGTCGCCGGTGAAATCCTCCGCGCCGTAGGGAATGTGGTTCCACGTGTAGTCCGTACCGTATTCGGCCATGCGGTCGACGCAGAGGACGCGATAGCCCTGCGATTTCAGGTAGGCCACTACTTCACGCCAGCCGGAAGGGTTGTTCCAGTATTTGCACTGGCTCGACGCCTGTGCCGCGATTACGACATACTTTTCTTTGATTTTTCGCTCGGCAGTCAGATCAACGCGCGGCGGCATATCGGATAAATCATCAATGCCGAGAATCTTTCCAGCTGTCCGGTGCAAGCCGATCTGCCGAAAATCGAATGGTTGATGGTCAGTGTCGCCGCCGAAGAACAAACCCAGATTGTAAGTGGCATACGGCTTTAGTTTTGCCGCGTCCTCTTTGCCGATGAAGGAAATATCGGGATACTGCGCCTTGAAGATTTCCGCAAGGCGCGGCTCCATGGAGCAGAACAATTTGCATCCGTGCTTTTTCTGAAACCGCTCGACGAAAGAGAACCAGGCAATGGTGTCACCCAGCGCACCGATTGGCAGTTGTATCAAAACTTCTTTGCCGGAGAGGTCAAGATCATGGGTAAAAATCGGCTCTCTCAAAACATCCTTGCGGTAAATTTCGAGCCGGAAACGGATGTAAAACTTCTTCACCGATTCGACCGTGCATCCAGGCTTCACGTCCATGGAATACAACAGGCAGTCCGTGTCCAAATCCTTGAAAACACAGCGGTGTTCGCCCTTGTCCGGGAATTTTATTCGAAGCCCGTTGTTGAAATCGAAGCGAATGCCGTCAGCCGCATCCAGTGTCGGCTCTGTTGGCGGCAGGACAAAGGTCGGCTCTTTCGGCGGCCCGGATTGAACCGGAAGCGGCGTATCCGCCACCGGTTCGCATTTAATACTGAAATCAGACATATTCGATATATCCTCCTGTTTCGACTGTGATATTTGCTCCGGCGGAACTGGTGACGGCAAAAGCCGAAGCCCCGCTTGCCACATAGAACATGCCGCCGGAATCGACCGTGACGCTGGTCGCGTAATTGTATCTTGAAAGATAGAAACTCCCGCCCTCCGAGACCGCCACATTCGTTGCATGGCATTGACTTGAGTGCATCCACATCACCGCGCCGCTGGAGAGCTGGACGTTCTCCATATCGGTGAAATAAGATGCGGTGAGCGATGCGCCCAAGCCCAGCGTCACATTGGCAATGTTGCAGGAATTGCAAATCCACGCCGTGCCGCCGTCCGCGATATTCAAATTTGTTGCCGAACAGTTTTGCGAGAGATACAAATATGCGCTCGTTCCTGCCGAAACATCGGTCATGCCGCATGTGTAGTAGATGCTGGCATACGCGCTGTCGCCGAGGGTGAAGCCCTGCCAGTCGCAGAAATTCGATCCCCACATCCGCGCACCGTTGCCGATGGTGGTCGAAGTGAATCCGCAGTAGTTTCCCATATTCACCGAACAGCTCCCGATGCTCACGTTGGAGAGCTGGCACATGGAATAGACTTCCAGCCGTCCGCCGTCTGAAACGTTGACAATGTCCACTTCGCAGTTTTGCGAAATATGGAGATTGCCGCCCGACGAAACGTTGAAATCACGCCCGGAACAGGCGTAGCGCAGATAACACCATGCGCTCGTATTCGCCACCGTCACATGCGTTCCGCCGCATCCATTGGAAAACATCTGCCAGCCGGATATGAGCGTCGAAGTCATCTGTCCGCCGTAGGAGCAGTAACACGATCCGCCCTGTTCAATGGTGGTGCTGATCGCGCGTCCGAAATTGGTGACGTAAAGCCAGCCGGAACTGCGAACCGTAGTGCGGATCGCTGTGCCGTAGAAGTCCGCGAACTGACTGCCGTAGCTGTTGACCACGGTGTCCAGTGCGCGTCCGCTGGAAAAAATCCGCTGGTAGGCGTTGCTGAAAATCGTGTTGTACTGCGCCGCTGCTCCGAACGAAACAAACTGACTGCCGCCGGAACTCATAACCGTGCTGAGCGCCGAAGCATAGTAATAGAGTTGCTGATCCATGCCCCCGGCAAGCACATAATTACAGGCCGTGCCATTGGAAAGATAGAAACTCCCGAACTGATTCGAGCCGGTCACCACCGTTTCCGAATCATGCCCCCATACGCCGTGATTGACCCTGCCGCCAGACCCCACAGTGACATCGTAACATTTGCCGCCGCTTGAGACGTATAAAATCGCGTTGCTCATCACGGTGGTGTGCGTAACATTCATTCCATTGTAACACCAAAAACTCGCGTTCGGCACGATGGTGGTGTGCAACACCTGTACGCCGGAGGATTGCCCGGCGTTGAAATCCGCTCCACTGGAAACGACCGTGCTGTCGAAAGTGACGCTCGTCCCCTGTCCGTAAAGGCCGCCGCCGTAGGAAACGTGAAATCCGCAAACCGAGGCGTTGGAATAGACGTAGCATCTTCCGTAGGAATGGATTTTTCCGCCGTTTGCCGAACCGCCCGGACTCACATACAACTGGCCTTGAAAATTGAGTTCCGTATCCTTTGCCACGCCGCCGCTGGAAACCTGTATATTCCCGTTGCTGTTGACAATGGAGCTGGAAACCGTACCGCCGTTCTGGACGAAAATGCTTCCGCCGTAATTGACAGTGGTACGGACGGCCACGCCAGCCGAGGATACCTCCATCCGGCTGACGTTGCTGGAAACGAGATACCGCCCCTGCATGGTCATGCAGCTTTGATTGCACGAACCGTTCCGCAAAAACGTGAACACGCCGCGCGTTCCGTAAACCGCCCGGTTCGGGTCAACGACCGTTGCCCCGGCGGCCATCTTATTATATTGATAAGGGATGAGCATGGTTACGCCTCATAGGAATAGGCGTAATTGGCCTGATACCGGACGTTGTTCACTGCGCCAGATTTGTAGAGGGCGCGAATCACAAAAACGTGATAGGTACTGTTGGAATTTACCAGCTCCAGCGTTTCCGGGATGTTGATTCCGACCATGGAGCAGTTGACGCTGCCTACCGAAACGCCCGTCACCGTCGCCGTGCAGAGGACATGATATTCCCACGTCAGCAGAATGCCGTCCGGGACGGAATACGCCGTGCCGCCGCTTCTGGTCTGAATCGCGGTGAATTCCAGTTCAATCGTGCCGCTGGAATTTGAACTGGTGTTCCGCAGAACCGGGCTGTCAAGATAGAGCGTTTTCGGATTGGAGGCCGAATACACTTTCTGATATCCCGGATTGGAAATATCCGCCATCGCATGCTCATGCGCCGCTGGCGTGAAGGTTGACGGTTTGCCCGTTACCCCGCTCCACGGAACGGCATCGGCGGCATCCGCATGATCGGCTTCGTCCGCCGAATTGACCTTTCCGTCGTTGTTGGCGTCGTAAACGCTTTTCACCATATCGCCAACGCCCGTGCCGTCATCGCCGATGTATTTCACCCAGACGGCATCGGCAAAATCTTCCGCCGTTGGACTCGGAATTTCGGTATCGGAATGGATCTCCGCCCGGAATTTCAGTCCGTTGGTCGGCGTGAGGCTGAATCCCGTTCCAATGCTGTCACTGGCATACGCGACATAGCAAAAAGCATCCGCACCGGAATTGCCCTGCGGTCCGGCCACCAGTCCGATGGTATCGCTCCATACCGCATCGGCGCTGTTGGCGGAGCGTACACGGATAAAGCGGTCGGCGGCGGTCTGGACACTGTGCCAGAGCGTCGAACCGTCCACTGAATACTGAACGGTGATTCCCGCCGCGATCAGCGCATTGACCTGCGCCGCCGTCAGATAATCGGGATCTATCGGAGTCGGATCGCCGATGCTGGTAATGCGGTTTCGCACCGTGAAGTTTTCAATCTGAACGATAAAAACCTGTTTGGCATCGGCGTCGAATCCCACCAGTTCGCCGTGCAGACCGGATTTGCTTTTCTCAATTCCGAGCCATGCGGCAAGTTCCGCCGTGTTCATATCGGGCATCGGAATGGTGACTTCGGTATAAACAATTTCTTCATCATCGACGGTTTCCGTGACGCTGTGAACCGTGATATTGGCATTGTCGCCGACGAGCTTGTAGCTGGTGGATTCGTTGAAATCGTTGTCCATCGCCCATTGCCACGAAACGATGTTCAAAAATGAGGTCAAGGGATAAGGCTCCGTCCCGTCGCGGTTCGCAAAGAGACGCATTTTGAGACAGGCCTCGACGCCGCGCACCAGAGTTGGCGGTGTGGCGGTCTTCGCATTGGCGTAATCCTTGACCACGCCCAATGTTTCATTCGCCGCCACATAAAATATGGTATTTTGCATTATGTCTCCAGTATGAGTTGTTTCAGCCGTTCCGTAATTTCCGGATGATCGCCGTTGAATGCCGTGCGAACGTCGGAAAGAAGTTCATTCCAGCCGCTGCCGATTTCCGAATCCCGGTTCTCCTCAATGAGGATTGCCAAATCACGCGCTTTTAAGGCGGCGTCCCGGTGATCGTACATGAGGTGGTCGGCGGCCAGCCGGAGCTGACCTGAAATCACGTCCCGGTTATCGTCGGCGTAAGTGAATTCGTTGAACAAGTTCCATGCTTTCACCACATGCTTTTTCGCACAGGCGGAGCATTGGTCGAACGGCGAAGTCCGCGTGACGGACACGCCCGATTTTCCGTGGCAGTTGCAACTCATTCAAACTCCACATTCTCCGACCGTGAATAAGTCGATTCCTCGGTTTCGGTGATGAATTGTTCCGCGTTCAAATCGACCAGCCGGAGATCGGACGCCCGGACAATGTGCCGTTCCTCAAAGCCGTTTTCGCGTTTGGCATAATAACAGTCGCCGCCGTAAAACGCGCATTTATAAGCAGGAACGCCGTCCGCAATGACATGTTTTAAAATCTTCATTCCCGGCTGATACGCCCAGGAGAAAATCGTGCCGTCGAGATACTGTCCGGAAATGAGCAAACGGTTCGGCTGGAACGGATCGTAGGAAACGCGGTAGAGAAATTCCACGCCGTGCAAAGTCAAGGTGACGGTACGTCCCGGTTCGACAATCGTAACCGGACCGCGCCGTCCGGCATAAACCACATGATCTTTGCGGACAAATCCGACATCGGCGAATTCCTGCACCATCGGTTCGGAATTGAGACCGTACATCCGGTAAAGGCGAAGTCTCCGGTCACCCTCCCAGCCTCCGGCGATAAAGGAGATTTTCCAGACGCCGTCCTCAAATTCGGCGGTTGGGCCGCATTCGGTCGCGTCCGCCGGAAGTCCGGTCTTGAGCCGTTTCCATTTCCGCCCGGTAAAGTAATACAATTTCCACAGGCCGTTATTCTGAATGCAGCAAAACTCTTTTGAGTTGCCGTCCGCGTCCACGGCGGCGAACGGCATGTGCGTATAGCGTGAATCGTTGAAATCAAACATTTTTCCTCCATAAATTTTATCCGTTGGGACACGGCCATTCGATGCTGCCGTCATCGCGGACGCATCCCTGCTGTAATTCCATGTAGCCGTTGTACCCATACCCGGAAACAAATTCATCCGGCAGTCCGGTCAGCTTGCCGTTGCCGTCGATTGAACCGTTGCTGTAGATTGTCCCGGAACAGGATGCGTCGGGATTGTTGTGATGGCTTTCGCCCACATCCCGGATGCGCCAGCGGTGTCCGGGCAGACCGATTTTGTCGCTCTGATACGGACGCAAATTCCAAGTTTTCGGCCCGGTGTTCGCATTGGTGATTTTACTGGCAATCACGCGCGGCTTGCAGCAGGGACACACCCAGCAGACAATCAGCCGCCCGTTTTTCTTCTTTTTGATGAGTTTCTTCGTTTTCTTGTCCTTCCACAAAATCGAAGGTGGTGTTTCTTCATCGGCCATAATTCACCTCAATTCGTGGTTGAGCAAAGATCGGAAACCACAAAAATCGCGACCGGGACACGGAACGAGCAAGCCGTCACCGATTCACCGGAAACCTTGCAACTTCCAATCGGATAGGCGTACTGTCCCGGCGTGGAAATCTTGACTTCCGGCGTTGTCCAGTTGCCATCGCCGCCGAGCGTCGTGCAGACGCAGACCGTTCCCGCCGCCGGCGACAGTTCCTTTGCCGCGACATCCAGCCACTCGCCGTTGCGGTTCAAATATCCGGTACTCACTTTCAGTTTTTTCGATTCGGTATCGTATGAGAGCGCAAACGGTCCGTCATAAATATCCTGCGAGATTGCGCCGAGGAGAATCACGCCTTTGCCGCCGGAGGAAAAAATCACCGGTGCGCCGGTTGCGCCGCGAGTGAAAGTCGCCGGACTGCTCGTGCTTGGCTGGGCGTAATCGCCCGAACCCGAAAGCGATACCGTTGCCGGACCGCTCAAAACGCAGTCCCCCATCTCTTTTGCCGCAAGTTTCAGCACGGTGACACCCCATGGTTTCGCCGCGTTTTTCAACGGTTCGCAGGGAATGACGTCGCCGCAAAGTGAACCGTTTTCCGAAAAATTAACCGCAGTCCCGGCGGCGATTTCACCCGATCCGGCATTGTAAACTTGAATGCGGACAACACCCGATCCGGCTCCGAGAATCCCCCGGCTCTGAAAACCGTTGAGGGAATTCACGATGTGCCGGACGTTGTTGGAAAGCATGGCGCTGGGCGTGAATTTCTGCCCCTTGCTGACATCCGGGAAAAAGCCCATATTTCACCTCACAATCCCAGTGCGCCGAAACTGGCGTATTCGCAAACTTGATCGACATAGATGGCTTCGACTTCCGCCTTGGGAACACCGCTTTCTGCGGAGGTTTTGCTCAAAGCCCAGACGTATTCAAAGCCCTTTTTCGAGACGCTTTTCGTCCCGATTTTCGCACCCGATTCGTTCGGTTGAATGGCAAAGTTGAAAGTTACAGTAACTTTCGTTGACTTTTTGTCCGGGCAGGAATACGACATTCCGAGGAACATCACTTCGCCCGCCGACCAGCCTTTGAAACTCCCGGAATTGACTTTGCCGACGAGTGCCGCCACGTTCCGTTTGAAACTGGTGCTGATCCGGGAAAGTTTCATAATCCGGGTGTAGGTTTCACGCAATTGCGCCGTCGGAATGTCCACTCCGGCAATCTCCATTTCCGAACCGGATTTGCCGTTCCAGCCGATTGCGCCTCCGGCATCCTTCGTGCCGAACGCCTTGGTTTGCTTCAGACTGTGCGTCATGTGCTTCGAGCCGCCTCCGCAGTCAAAGCTCACGGTCGGTTCGGGATCATCGTCATCATCGTCATCGGACGAACTGGTTTCCGTTTTGTAAACGGCGTTGACCTTGAACGTGGTGTCGTTTTCTCTGGAATCGATTTCCACCGAATCCAGCGGCAGATCGCCGCAGGTGGCCGGAGCGGCGGCGAGGACGGCGGTTAATGCCTCGTTCTCGTCCGCGACTTCAAACGCCACATACGGGATCTCCGCCGAAGTGAATTTTCCATTTTTATTGATCGCCTTGGAATGGGCGCTGTAACTCTGCTCGACTTTCGACATATCAGTCTCCGTATGTGGTTGTTCCGCCTGAAGAACCCGTCTCCAGTTTTTTCAGGTGCTTGTTGGTTTCCTTCTGCTGTTTCACCGATTCCTCGGTGGCTTTCGCCGTGCGCTCCTGTGCGTTGCCGCCGCCGAGCATATCGCCCAGCTCCTCCGCCGACCAGCTCCCCATCGCCTTGTCACCGGTCACCCCGGAAACCTTCGCTTCGGCTTCCTTGGTGTTTTCGGCGGCCGCGGCGGTTTTCTCTTTGGCGGCATCGACTTGAGCGGCTTTTTCGGCGGCGCGTTTTTTGACTTCGTCCATGGCACTTTGCCACTGGCCTCTCGCCACCTCGATTTCCGCCGCCGCTCCTCCGAGCGCGTCCCGGTAGGCCTGCTGGTTCTCCATGATTTCCTGATTCATCGCGTCGTCAATGGATTTATTGGAGGAATCCCATTCATCGCCGAGAGCTTTCCGCTCGGATTCACGGCGGTTCACCGCATCGGCGGATTTCTGCTCACGCGCCGATTTGCGGTCGGAATATTCTTTCTCAACCACGGCGATTTGAGCATTGACTTCCTCGTCGGAATCAAACAGCCCTTTGGTGCGAATCCACGCCTTTTGCAGTTCCAAAACCGTCTTTTCAAAGGTGGTCACAATCCCGTCCCAGATAAAACTCCAGGCATCCTGCATCGCGTCACCAATCTGTTTCAACCCCATCAGCAAACCGTACCACAGATTGTTGGCCAGTTTGAGGATGGAATAAACGGTAATTGTCCACGAATCATCGAGGAAGTTTTTCAGCTCGAACCATGCCTTTTTCAACGGGAAAAGCCCGGTCAGCCAGACCACTTTCAAGGCCGCCAGCCCGACTTTCGCCGCCCCGGCAAGATCGCCGGAGGAAAGCGCGATCTTGATGACCTCCCACGTCTGCCCGACCACTTCGCCGATGGCTTTGAACGCCGTCCCGAAATCGGCGGCAAGACCGCGCACCCCGTCGGCGCACATATCCCATGCTCCGGTGAGTTTCCACACCGCCGCGACCAGCACTCCCAGCGCCGCCGCAACGATGAACGCCGGACTCGAAATCGCCGCCCATGTGGCCAGTGCCACAATCTTTACGCCGATGAGAACGGTTTTCAGCAAAGCGAACGCTGCCATCAACGCTTTCACAGCGGCAATGGGCGCAAGCACCACCACTTTCAGAATCGTAAACACCATGCAGAGACCGCCGACCGCAAGCGCCATCGCCTTGACGGCGACTCCGGCGACAATCAATGCCGCACCGAGCGCCGCGACTCCGGCAATGACTTTCACCGCCATGATGATGACCTCTTTATGCGCGGCGCACCATTCGGCCATGCGGTTGAGCATCTGCGAAATCTTATCCATGTAGGGCGCAATGGCATCGCCGATAATCCGTCCGATGGCAATCTGCACACCTTCGACGGCGGACATGAATCTGCGGAACGCTCCGCCGATACCCTTGTCCATTTCCAGCGCGGTCTGTGCCGCCACTCCGTTGACCGATTTCAATTTTGCAATGAAAGCGTTCAACTGGTCGATGTTGCCGCCCAGCTGCAATCCGGCGAGAGAGCCGCGCAGGTCGAAAATCTCTTCCGCGAAACCTAATCGTTTGGCGGTCGGCATCGTCGCCATGGCTTTTGCAATGTCCGCCATAATGTCCGGCATCGAACGCAGATTCCCATTCGCGTCGACGGTGGCAATCCCGATGGCTTTCAGCTTGTCCTGAATATCCGTTTTCGCAAACTGCGAATACGCTTTCCGCAATGCCGTTCCGGCGAGACTGCCCTTGATGCCCATGTTTGCCAGCACGCCCAGTGCGCCGGAGACATTGACAATATTGTCTTTCGCGGCGGCGGCCTGCGGACCTGCCATCTTCAAGCCCTCCGCCAAATCGGTCAGCGTCTGCGCCGAACCGTTTGCGGTGGCGGTCAGAATATCCGAAACATCAGCCATCTTGGAACTTTCGATGCCGAACACGCGCATGTTGTTGGCAGCAATTTCTGCGGCTTCCGCCAAGTCCGTCCCGGTCGCTCTGGAGAGATTCAGAACCGCCGGAATCGCCGCTTCGATCTCTTTGGCGTTGAAACCCATGCGCCCCATGGCGGTCATGCCGTCCGCAACCTGTTTTGCCGTGAACGATGTTTCGCGTCCCAGCTTTTCCGCAACAGCAGTCAGAGATTTGAATTCCGTTTCGGTCGCGCCGGTGACCGCCTTGACCATCCGCATTTGATCGTCGAAATCCGCAAAGGTCTTGGTGGCAAAGGCAAACGGAGCGGCGGCGATGGTTGCCACCGTCACCATGCTTTTCCCGGCGGTCGTGAGAGTGTTGCCAAAATTCCTGATTTTCGTCTGCGCCTGTTTAAGACCGCGCTCCAGCTTGGTCTGATCGAGCATGATCTCGACAAACGCCCGGCCGGCCTTTACATTACCGCTTGCTCCCGCCATATTTCACCACCTCTCTTCGGAAAGTTTCTGCCCATAAAAAAATCCTTTCTGCCTAATTTTCGCTTTTTATTGTGCAGAACGGACGGGCAATACGTTCTCCGCGAACGACTTTTTGACGATTGCCGTTCAGCATCGTTTTCAGTTCTTTCATCGTCACTTTCTGAACCGGATTTTTCCGCTGGAAATAAGGATTGAAGTCGGCGGGCTTGGCGGATTTCCCTTTCTTGGGATCGCGCAGGATGTTCACAACCAAAGCCATAAGGCATGAGGTCTGCGCCCACTCCATTTTGCCGCGCCCCTCGGCCATCAGCACCAGTTCGCGCAAGGTGAAGGAATCGGGATTTACTCCACAGATTCCGGCACACTCGCCGACAAGCCGGTCAACCGTTCCAGTTCGGAGACCAGTTTGTCTTCGAATTTCCCGTCCGCCAGCAGACTTTCCATTTTTTCCCGGGCAAGGCTCTCGAAACGGCGCGTCGCGGACAGGATCTTTTGAAACGCCCTCCGTTTCGCCTCCGGGAAAAAATCAATGATTTCATCCAGTAAAGCGCTCGTCGCATGATCGACGGCGTCCCCGGCCATCGCCGCTCCGAATTCCTCGTCGGAAATGTTTTTCGCATCGGCTTCGGGCTTGCAGACGGCGTACAGCACGTCCACCAAGAGAACCGGATCGGTCGAGAGCCGCTCCAAGAGTTTCGCGGTGGGATTGTTTTTCGCATCCAGTTCGACGATGGAATTCAAATCCACATCGCAAATCGCCCGGACGCGTTTGATCGCCGCGACATTCACCGCGAGTGTCCAAAGCCGTCCGGCGTTATCGGTAAAACTTTTCATGAAATCTTATTCCTTTTAAAGAGAGGTTTACGTCCAGCTCGGCGCACGGGTGGATGCGGTCGGCTTCGCCGTCACGGAAACACTCATCGCCTCTTCGAGCGGCTGTTCCACCGAGAACCCGGTGATGGACCAGTCGGCATCAAGGCCGTGACCGTCGCCGTCCGTCACAAAGAGAGCCAGCGGAGTGTTGGAAAAATACGCCGTTTGAAACGCGGTAAAGTCCGCATCTTCGGTGTCGTAAAGCATCCCAAACTCCAAACTCGCTTCTTTCAGCGTCGCCACGGACGCTTTCCATCCCTGCGTTGCACGGGTGGTCACATCGGCGTCGCCGGATTCGAGGTTGAGCGTCAAATCCTTGACGTTGGTAACCTCGGTCGCGCCGGTCGATCCGGCGGTTCCCCGAAGCAGTTTTGCATCGAGGCCAAGTACAATTGCCATAAGAAAAACTCCTTGATTTTTATGGTTTTACACTGTCTTTCCACAGCTTCGGCAACTGCGGAAAAACTTTCACAAGCGTCGGTCCCATGAGCGCTCTTTTCGGGTATTTGCGTCTGCGGTACATGCCGCCGAATTCATGCGCCGTCATGGAAATTCCAATCAGGGATTTCGCCGGACCGATGACCACTGTCATGCGGTGTTTTTCAACGCCGAAGAGAATCGACCGTTTGAGCAATCCGCGCCGGGTATGCGGCGGCGTTCCCGGTGACGAAGATTTGCCGGAACGCGAAACCGCGTTCCGTGCCGCTTTCCGGGTATAAGCTCCTGCCGAACGGAGCGATTTCACACCGCTTTTTTGAACCGCTTTTTTTACCGCTTCGTCATCAAATTCAACCCGGACTTTCGTTCCGGTCACGCTTTCACCAGTTTGAATGTAAGTTCAATCACGCTGGTGAACTGGCCGCGTTCCCTCAAGTGTTCCGGGCTGTAGATGGGATTGTAAGCGACGCAGACACAGGTCGCTCCGGCGAGTTTCCTGTTCAAAAAGCCAAGCCCCAATTCCTCGACGAACCGGAGCATATCGTCCAGCCCGTCCTCGTCGCAGCGTTTCAAAACGCCGATCTGAACTTTCGGCAGTTCCTCGTGGGCGGCACGGGAGAGCGTCTTGTATTCGGTGGAAAGCGGCACGACCACCACGCGCATATCGTCCAAATCCCGCAATTCAAATTCCGGGAAAAAGGACACCTCCGCGCCATATTCCGAAAGTTCGGCGGCAACCGCTTCCGCCACATTCAATACTTCCGACATTTTTCACCTCCGCACAAATTCCATCACGATGTTTCCGATGGCTGCCAGCAGCGCAATCAGCGCCGCCCCCAATGCCGACATCATCGTTTTCTGCATGTCGGCGGCAGGTTTGCACGGCGGATAATGGTGCTGCTTGTCTTCAAAGTGCATTTTGACCATGCCCTTCAATTCAGCAAGCTCAAGTCTTGACTGATTCACAGCCTCCCAGAGGTCGCGGTGATTGGGAATTTCAATATCTGCCATTATTCGCCTCCGATTTCCTTGGTGTGAATCCGCCGTGTCCAGTGATACGTTCCCGACCATCGCCACACCGGTTCGCCGTTGGGCGCAAGCGCCTCATAACGGCATCCGTTATAGACGATGGCATCTCCTCGTTCGGGATCGTTTTCCAGCTCCGAAGCCGCAATCAGAAAATCACAGCTCTCGGTGCGGATGGTCACGCCGTACTGGTCTTCGGCACGGAACAGCGTTTTTCCCAGCGTCACATTGACTTCAATGCGCGTCCCGTCCCGGCGGACATACTCCGCCGGAACGGAAAGCTCTTTACGCCGTTGATATTCCAGCCATTCCGCCGCCTGTTCAATCATCCCCAACGGTTATTCGCCGGTGACGGTCGCGGTGTAAGGCGCGTTGAGAAGAAAACGCACACTTTCATCGGCAGACTCGGCGGCGAGAATCGCCTTGCCGAGATACGGGTTGTCCGTCGCGGTCGTGGTGACCTTGGAATTGGTGGCGTCCCAGTAAACGGCAGCGCCGACAGTGATTGCGCCGGTTGCCTTGGGCGCGTCAAAAACTCCAACCACGGCAAGCGAACCGAGCGTGTTGGCGGCGATATCCAGCCGGGCGATTCCAATCAGATTCCCCTGAACAATAACAGTTCCGGCTGCAACGGCTTCGGACGGACGGTAGTCGATGGCTTTGCCATCCTGTACAAATCGAGCGATCATAAGAAAAACTCCTTGAATTTGAGGTTAAAATCAGTTGGCGGAACCGTTGGCTTTGACCATGCCGCGATGATCCTGCTCTCTCACTCCAAGGTCGAAATAAACGCGGAACCACATGCCCAGCGTATTGAAATCGGTCTCGCCGCGTTCAACGGTCGGAGTGCGTTTCCCGTTCAAATATCCCACCTCGAACGTGTCCACCTGTCCCGGCGCTCCGAAGAGATACCAGGCGGCGTTGGAGTTGCCCTCGTATGCGCTGTTGGCAAGATACGGGCTGGAAACCACCTGCAGATTTTCATCCGCGATGACATTCAGCGACGGACGGACAACATTGTCCGAACCTCCCGCCATGATGAGAGTCGCTCCCTGCGTCAGTTCGATGGCGAGATGCTTGAGGGCGGTAGGCACGAGCAGATAGCGCGGTTCCACCGAAATCGGCTGGCCGTCCGCGTCCACCTGGTCAAGGAAGAGCTGAATCGCCTTTTTGATGGAATCGGCGGAAAGCGCACTGGTTGCTCCGGTCAGCAGATTTTTGTGGCCGCTGTGGAACAAAGCCTTTCCGTCAATCTGCGTCGGATTCTTCAAAAGACGGCTGAAAAACAGCTGGTCAATGAGACGCGCCGCGCGGTTGCCCATGGCGGTCGGAACTTTCATGAATGCGCCCAGATCGTCGTTGATGATCATCTTCCGGGTCAGGCAAAATTTCTTGCCGTAGGTGTCCAGCTGATTTTTCGCGGATTCTTCCACCAGTCCGCCGTCCTTGATTTCTCCATCGGCAGCGACCGGAAGCAGGTCTCCCACATCGGTCAGGCGGAAGCGGTCATTCTCCTTGAAGTCGTTGAGGTCTCCGGTGGAACACAGCTTCGTCGCAATGACCGGCTGGGCTTCATAGGACTGCAGCAACTTCTTGTTGGCGACATTCGACAGGATGCTGGGAAGCGAAACGGAACTGAAAGCGGCGCGGATGGTCTCGTTGTCGAATCCGCGGCTGTAGGGGATGCCGTCCATTTTCATACACTCGATCAGGAGCTGGCGAAGCGGCATATCCATGTCCGCCATACCGGCTTCAACAGTCTGCGCTCCATATGATTTCTCCAGCATGTCGGCACTCACGCCGCAGCGAAGGCACATCGCCGCCTCAATGGTTTTCCGCATTTCGCCACCTTCGGGACGCGCTTTCACGCTCACATGGACGCTGGCGGACGGACGTTCGGCGCGAATGGTTTCCAGCACCTTTTTCGTGGTGACTTCGGGAGTCCATCCGGCGCTCACCGCCTCTTTTTCGATTTCCGGGAATTCCCCGTTGCAAATCGACTGAATCGCGCCAACACGTTCGCGCTCGGCTTTCACCGCGTTCACGGTCGCGTCATTGGCGGTCGCCGCAACATCGACTTCAGCCTTTGCCTGCACTTCCGGCGTACCCTGCGGTTCATCATGCTTTTCCAGTTCGGCATCGGCGGCTCCGGCGGTCAGATTCTTGTTTTCCTCGGTCATAACTTCTCCTTGAATGGGTTTGAGATTTTTCAAATTAAACTGGGCGGTGACTTTCATTTTTGTTGAGGCGTCCGCTCCCACCGCCACAACGGAGACTTCCCTCAGCACGGATTTTTTGACGTGGTAAAACGGTCCGTCAATCTGCTGGCCGTTCACCTCCCGCGAACCTTTCACCAGTTCGCATTCGCGGACATCCGCTCCAATGGAGAGCTGCCAGTCCGCTCCGGCTTTGGACTGCGCCACAATATCCTGCGCGTCTTTGCTGTCGGAGACGATTTCTCCGGCGATTTCCAGTGAAGCGTTTTTGACGCTTGCCGTCACCATGCCGACACGGGCGTCGGTCTTGTTTTCATGGTTTGTCAGAAGCGGCACATTTTCGGGAATACTCATCCCGGCGAGGTCGACCACCACAGGAAATTTCCATCCCGGCAGATTCATCTTTCCGCCGCCGTAAGCGAGTCCGGCAACTTTCGGTTTTGCACCGTTCGCCGCTTCTATGAGCGTAAAATCACTCATCTTTCTTTCCATCCTCTGGTTCTGAACCGTCATCCGGTTCGGGTTGCGTTTCCTGCACGGGCTGGTCGTTCGCAATCGGAATTTCCAGTTCGCGCATCAATTTGATTTCCTTGGCTCTCTGCCGCAGAACCGACATATAGTCGCGTCCGTCCTTGGCACATTCCGCAGCCAGCGTTGTGGTGTTGTTTTCCAGCCGGATTTGCTGCGCCGTCGCCTCCTTTGTCGGATCAACGTGAACAAATCCATCCCAGAACCACGTGTGACGCGGTGTCCTCCGTTCTGCCGGATTGCCGTTCGTGAAGGAGTATTCCTGATACCACATATCGAAAATGTGGTTTAGAACTTCCGTCTCCCAAAACGAGCGATCCACCAGAATGCTCTTGTGGTACAGCTGGTTGTCCAGCCGCCCGGAGGCATAGTTGTGTCCGCTGAAATCACCAGACACCGAGCCGTAGGTTGATACGGCGCACCGGGCAATTTCGGAGAGAATGATTTTCACAAACTCTCCATGATTCGCGGTCGGCTGTTTAGCGTCCAGCTGCGCCATTTTCCATCCGGCGGGAACGGTCAGCATCATATTCCGTTCCAACTCAAGCGCATCCATGGGCGGCACATTTGCAGCTTCTCCGTCCGGCGGAGCATCAGTGTACAAAATCGCGGCAAAATCAGCGGCGGCTTCTGCTGCGCTCAAGACCGCAAGGTTGTATCTGCGGAGTTGTGCAAACAATGGCAATGCTGCCGAAAGTTCAGGCACGCCTCGATGCAGTTCCGGTCTGTCCGGGCGGAAAATATGAAGCATGTATTCCGCCGGAACGTGAAACGCATCCTCGCCAGTGGCGTATTTCACATCGCCCGGATGGTATTTGAGAATCCGGTAGTCCACCGGATTGCCCCATACATCGTAGGTGATGCCGTCTACGGCGGTATCGTCCTCCAGCCACCGCAGTTCACCGGAAACGCGGTCGGCTTCAATGAGCATCACGTCCATTTTAACGGGATGGCGCACCTTCGGATTCGTCGCCATTACGGCGAATGCCTCGCCGTCCTGACATCGGCTGATCCGCATCATTCGCAGTTTCTGCGGCAGTTTCACCGCTTCAGCCCAAAGCGCAAATTCCGTTTCGATATCGTCGTTGAATTCTTCATTCTCGGCCAGAACCTGCAATCGCGGTCCAGTGCCGATGGTGTCGTTCGCCAGCATCTGCACCAATCCCTTGGCGTAACTGTTGTTGGCGATTTCATACCGGGAACGCTGGCGGAGGATTTTACGAACCTCCGGTCTCGCCTCCTGGTCGGCGGAGAGATAATCCGCCATTGCCCAATGACGCACGTTGTCCTTGGTGGTCTGCGCCGCATCAAATCGCGCTGTGACCGTCCGGTGGAAATGAGCGTCCGGCGGCATCCGGGTTCGGAACATCGTTTTCAATCGTTCAAACATGTTACGCTCCCGAATGATGCATCGGCGTGATTTTGAGTCCCGTCCCACGTCCCCGCATCACTTTCTTTTTGGCGAGATATTCGTCCGCCGCGATCTGGTCGGTCAGGGAATGCTGTTCGACCTTCTGCCCGTCCACTTCGGCGGACTTCGGACCGGCAGCATTTTTGCGAATGCTCTCGTCAAGATTTTCAGTTGTTTCCGACATAGTTCTCCTTGTTCAAGTTAGAGTAACTTGCAAAATATTTCTCCGCTTCTTCGATGCGGTGTCCGATCCACGCCATCACGTTGACGCACATACTGTTGCCACAGGCTTTGTATCTTGGAGCGTCCGGGCATTCATCTTCCGGCTTGCCTTTCCATGGGATGCGTGTATGATTGTCGGGGAACCCCATCAGTCTTTCGCATTCAACGGGGAGCAGTCGCCGGACGGTGGCATTCTGACAGACGCCCATGACACCGGTGCAGTTTTGAGTGTAGGCGACTTCCTCTTTCGCGCCGATTCCGTTGCCGCCATTTTCAACCTGCCGTCCAATCACGTTTTCCGCGATTGCGACTGCCGGAATGACCTGACTTCGGATAGTCGGAAACGCACCCGTCCAATATCCCTGCTGTTCGCCTCCCGCGTCATTCTTGATGAAGCCAATCGGCTCTTCGTTTCGTCCCTCGATAACGAACTTTTCGCAATCCTGAAAGGTGTTCTTATTAAACAGGTTGGTTTCGAGAGTCGGGCAGACGTCCGTTTCATCGGCCATGACCAGCGGAAGATTTCCTCCGCCAGTTCCAGCCCGGCTTGTAATCGTAGGTGAAACGCCAGGTGATTCCTTGATCCGGCTGTCGTTGCCGTGATTCTCAAAGCAGACCGCATTCTGATGTCCCGGACATGTTCCGTTGACGAGCGTATTGGAACACTCTTCCAGCGGAACCATGCTTTCGGCTTTGCGCTGCGGATAGAAAGAGATGGCTTTGCCGCCCTTGTAATCGGTGGCAATCAGCGTCGGCGCGATTTCCTTTTCATGAATTTCCACTTGCCGGATGTCAAAACATTCCTGCTCTTTCGGAATACAGATAATCGTCTGATCGTTGCCGGTTGCGAGAGTGTGGCTCAGGTTGTCTCCGATGAGTGCGCCTTTTCCGCTACCGGGCCTTCCGCACCGCATCCGGATTGACTTTGCCGAATCAATGCCGCTTTCAGGATCGGCGGCAAGTCTTTCCCTCTTCGTTCGGCGCGGCGGAGTATCCCCACCGCACATTTCGCCGTCAAATAATACTTTGGCGGGATAGAGCCAGTTATCAAGATGTCCGACAAGGATGAGACGTCGCCGTCGCTGCGGGATCGCCCTTGGAAATTCGGGAACTCTGGTATATTGAGCGTCAAGTATTCGCCACGCCACCCCGAAACATCCGGGCGCGTTGGTGACGATTCCGCATTTTCTCCAGCCGTCTTTGGGAGGCTTGACTTCCCATCCGCACAGGAGCGATAGGAATCCGGCAAAATCGCTACCGCAGTCACCGCTGCTGAGGATACCCGGCACGTTTTCAAAGACAAGAATCCTTGCGCCTGTCCGATAAGCCAGTTTGACAAATTCAAGGGTGAGGTTTCCGCGCGGGTCGGCAAGTCCTTTTCTGAGCCCGGCCAAACTGTAGGATTGACAGGGACAGCCGCCGACGAGCAAATCAATGTGTCCGTCATAGTCTGTTTCCTTTATTTTTGGAAAATCGCCGAGATTCGGTATCCTGCCGACCGGAGGCAGTTCGGCAATCTGCTTTTTCCAGCTCTCACGGAGCTTCCGGTCTTTTTCATTGTGCGCCTCGGCAGGATCAAGCGGACGCAATGGGCGTGTCGCGCCAAACCGTTCGCATAGCACCGCCGATGGAAACGGCTCGACTTCGGCATAGAATTTTGCCGTCCAGCCCAGCGGTTTCCATGCGAGGCTTGCCGCCTCGACTCCGCTGCACACGCTTCCGTAATTCATGATATTTGATTCTCCATTTGTGTTTCCTGTCTTGCTCCATACAGTTTCTTTGCCGGAAAAAGAAAAGTGTGCGGACTTTTTTGAAGAAAAATCGTTTTTTTTCATCTTTTCTTTGCTTTTTGCAGATCTGAAAGCTTCATTCCAGATTCGAGTGATTTTTCCACCAGTTCTATTTGCCTTTTTCCTCTTTGAATATCGGAAAGGCGTCCCGTCATCGCCGTCCGTTTCTTCACCGCGCCGAATTCCGGCATGGTGCATCCGAGCATGGATGCGCAGACGGCGCAACCGGCAATACAGTCCAGCCAATGGTTGTCGTTCCGTTCCGGACGGAGTTTCCATTCGTCAACCGTCCTGCCGCGTCCGACCGTTTTCACGCGGTATTCCGCCGTCAGGTGTTCCGCGATCAGCTGGTGAAGCGCCGGATGCCGTCCGTAGAACGAGAGGTAGCTCTTGTCTCCCATCGGCACGGCCAGTCTGGCATGGATGAACGATTTCCAGAAGTTGGAATCGAAAATCACATGCCGGATGGCGCGTTTTCCAGCCACGTTCGGCATCATCCAGTTGAATCCGAGGCGGTCACCGGGTTGTTTCCGGTATTCGGTCATCGGCTTGGATGACGCGCCGACATATCTCCCGTGCGCCGGATAGATGACACCGCCCCACTGGCTCTGCCGACAGAACTGGTAAACGATGTCCGTCGAGCTGCCCCAGTTCGCGTCAATCATCGCCCGTTCAATTTTCAGCATCGCGCCGTCCTCCCGTTCCCATTCGCGGGAGAGCATGTCATCCACCAGTTCGGTCAATGCGCCATACAGACCACCTTCCAATCCGGCGGTCGGAAATTTCGACTGGATGGTCGGATTCGCGGATGCCAGTGTAAACATCCGGTTATGCTGTTCCGGCCATGCTCCGTAATCAATCACCGCACCGGTGAAATTTTCCGACCATGCCACCACCGAATAGAACAGCAGGGCTTTTTGAATATCGATGAACATGGTGACACGGTCGCATGCCAACGGCACTTTTCCCGCCGTTAAGCCGTTGACTTTGCTGGCAATCTCATCCACCGACAGCAGTGCGTCATCGTCCATATCTTCCGGCAACGGCTCATTCTGATATTCGCTCATGAATGCCACCTCATCCCGGAACTTCAGATTCATGGCATGCTGTAAGGCAGATACCTCGTCGGCATTGAACCGCGCGTCCCATTCCACTTCCGAGCCTTCGTCCATTGCTTCGCGGTGAGCAAGGTAGAAATCGGTCGCCGCTTGAAAATTGCCATCCGTCCGCAACGCTTCAGCCCGGATGTCCGCATACTCGTCCCAAAGCTTCATGTTCTTCGGAAACGTGTACACCATCTTGGTTTTCTCCCCGTTCCAGTCGGGATGGGTTTGGCGATTAAGGATGATGTCGGCCATGTCCCCGGGACGGATGATGGTACAGGGCATGATGCCTGAGATTTTTTGCCCCGGCCCGGCAAGACCTAAAATATCTCCGGCCAATACCCGGACTCGTTTTCGGGTTTGCTCCAAACTCCCGGCAGATTCCGAAGTTTGCGGATCGTCAATAATCACCAAACTCGGCCGGACGCTTCGCCCGTCGGCGCGTTTGAATTTCATACCGCGGACACGTCCGGTGATACCGGCAACCCGGACTACGATACCGGAGGCTTTGCTACCGGCAATGGTCGGCAGGACTATTTCATTGGCAGTCCATGTAATCCGGGTTCGTTCGCCCTTGTAGAGTTGCCCCGCACAACGATTGGCAATGCCGTCCAAGGCGGCAATCGGGAAACTCACTTCCGGAAAATCTCCGGCTAAAGTTTCATTGACTTCGAGTTCCGTTTTGATGGAATCAAGCATTTCCAAAGCCGCCGATTCGGTAGCCCCGATCAGCGTCACAAATTCCCGGTGTCCATAAACCATTGCCCAGATAACCGCCGCTTCGCATATTGAGGATTTACCCGAGCCGCGGGGAAGTGCCATGGCAAACAAACCGCCATGTAACACCGCCGCTTCAATTTTTGCAATGATTTTCAGGTGATCCGGCGACCATTCCAGATTGAATATCTCCGGAAAATAATTTTCGCAAAACAGCCGGAAGTTGTTGTCACATTCTCTTTTGCGTTCAGGGTTCGTTACTGCGGGGAGTTCGCCGATGTCGCGCCCGGCCAACGCCATTTCAATATTGCGGTTGCGCGCCGCCGCTTTTTTCTCTTCATAAGTCTGCGGCGGGTTGTTTTGTCGATCCAGCATCTTTTCCCGAAGCCATGCGCCATACTTAAAAAGATTGATGGTTTGTCCGCCGTCATCGGAAATCTTGAATCCGGCGCTGTTCCGTTGCCGTGCCAGTTTGGATTCATTAAGGACTTCACCCTGTCGGGTGGAATTGAGCAAACGTACCATCTCTACCGGCTTAATTTTACTCGGATTCATTGCCATAATCGTTCGCCTTTCGTAAAATCCACGCCGTGTATTCGATGAAGTTGATTGTGCCGTCATCGTTGCACGGCGCACCGGATTCAAGGTCGTCCTGCAATAATTCCGGCGTGAAATGCTTTGCTCCGGCACGTTGCAGAAGCAATACTAATTTTTCAGGCGGTAATGCCGTGAGTTTCAAAGAATCATCCATAAATCTTGCCTTTATTATTGATAAGTGATTGGATATGACTGGCTTGCCACGCTTAATTGTGAACGTGACAAGGAGAATGGTCAAGCTCAAAACCCCAATCATAGGAGAATCGAAAATGAGCAGTGAAGTAAAAGCCGGAACCGCCGCCGTCGTTAAGGTCGGCAAAAATGAAGTTGAAGTAACCATCCTCGAAATTTTCGACAATGAATGGTTGGTTAAATCTGTCAAAAGTGGAAAAAGCTTCCGGGTAAAAAAACTTGAACGCATCATCCCAACACCGGAAATGCCAAAGAAAAAGCTCTCACTCATCAATGCCGCCTGCGAAGTTCTGCAAGCATCAGGAGAACCGCTCAATACCAGAGAGATGGTTGAACGGTCTATCTCCGCAGGGCTGTGGGAACCGACCAGTTGCAAAACGCCCGAACAGACGCTATACGGCAGTATCTTCCGTGAAATCAAGGAAAAAGAAAATCCGCGTTTCCGCAAAAGCACCGTCCGCAAAGGTGCGTTCGAGGCGGTGAGGTAAAATTCCATCATCAAAATCCGGGAAACTTGAATTTCTCAAAAATAGTGATATCTTATTCATTGTAAATTAACTTGGAGGCTATACCGGTGCGCGACTAACAACATAAATCATGGGCAGACAGTTCGTCTGCATTTTTCCACTATCGGAGAATTACACCGATTGCAATGTTGTTTTTTGTCGAGGATACCGCTATGTCTTATTATCTTTTTACCTCCCGTTTATCTTTTGAATATGAATGTGCCATCGAGCCGTTGTTCCATGACCTTACTTTGGCGTTTCCAATCGGGTTTACCGGAATAGTCGGAGCCAACGGATGCGGCAAAAGCACCTTGCTCAAGCTCCTGACCGGAAACTTAATGCCCGATGACGGAACAGTTTCAAGCTCCGGTCATTCCGTGTTTTGCGAACAGGAAGTATTTTCACCTCCGGATGATGCAGAGAGATTCTTCGCCTCTAACTCCGGCTATGCTTTCCGGTTACAGAAAAATTTGAATCTCACTTGGGAGATGCTCAATCGTTGGGAAACACTTTCTTTCGGGGAACGTAAAAAAATTCAAATTGCTGTTGCTTTATTTCAGGAACCGGATATTTTATGCATTGATGAACCTACCAATCATCTGGATGTTTCCGGGCGTGAGTTACTCTTACGCGAACTCATGACATTTCGAGGCATAGGCGTTATTGTCAGCCATGACCGGGAACTGCTGGATGCGCTATGTAAACAATGTTTATTCCTTGAATCCGGCAAAACCATATTACGGCAAGGCGGAGTCTCCAACGGAATTGCGGCACAGGAAACCGAAATTGATCAACTGCTTTCATTGCAGCAAAATCTTAAAAAAGAGTTAAGACGCAACAAGCGGGAGCTGCAACGCCGCCGCGAGAATGAACAAAAATCACGCAATGCCGACTGTAAACGCAAACTTGACCGCCACGATCATGACGGCAAGGGACGGATTGATGCCGCCCGAGTTACCGGACGTGACCGTACTGCCGGAGATTTGGCGGCGTTGCAGATAAAAACGATTGAACGCACAGGAATGGAACTTGCCGGAATCGGTAAAGTAAAGCAGCAACAATACGGCATGAAAATTCCCTACGGTTGCTATTCAAACCGGAACATCCTGCTCGAACATCCTGCCGGAGCATTGTCGTTGGGCGAATCCAGAACATTGACGCTACCGGATTTATTCATAGGCAATCGGGATCGCATTGCGCTCACCGGCGACAACGGCGGCGGCAAGACCACATTGTTGAACCGTCTGTTGCCGGAGTTGAAGCTCACATCCGATGAATATTTATATATGCCTCAAGAATTAAATTCAGCCATGACGGCAAACATTCACGAAACACTGCATAAACTTGGACGTGACGAGTTCAGCAAAGTAATGAATGTGGTTGCTTCTCTGGGGTCACGTCCTGAACGGGTGCTGGATTCAACGACATGTAGTCCGGGCGAATGGCGCAAACTGTTTTTTGGATTGGGCGTATTGCGGCAGGTCAAGCTAATTATTCTGGATGAACCTACCAATCATTTGGATCTACCGTCAATCCGTTGTCTGGAATCCGCGTTGACAGAATGTGAAGGAGCTTTGCTTCTGATCAGCCATGATCGGATTTTTTTAGAAAAAACCTGCTCCCATAACTGGCACATTGCCGATGGAGTATTAAGAAAAAGTTTTTTTCATAAGTAAAAATTCATGCCTCCACCAGCTCCGGTTTCCATACTGGCGTTTTTGCTTCCCAGTCGCAACCTTCACCATATTTGAACTCGGCCCAGCGTTTACGAATTACATCGCAATATTTTGGGTCAAGTTCCAGCATTCGGCACTTGCGGTTTGTCTGCTCACAGGCAATCAGTGTCGAGCCGGAGCCGCCAAAGTTGTCCAGTACGGTGTCACCGCGCTTCGTGGAATTTTGAATCAAATAAACCAGCATTTCCACCGGCTTCATGGAGGGGTGGACATCGTTGGCTTTGGCCTTGTTGAATTCCAGAATGTTGGTCTGGCAACGGTCGGAATACCAGTTATGCGCCGCTCCCTCTTTCCAGCCGTAGAGAATGCTTTCCGATTTGTAATGGTAATCGAAACGACTCAGCACCAAAGCATTTTTGACCCAATACAAGGTTTCATGCACCGGGAGTTCCGCGCCCTTGCACGCCAGCCGGAAATTGGCGGACTCCGAATCTGAATGGAAAATATAAAACGCCGCACCGGGCTTGAGTACCGTCCGGGCATTGGTAAATGATGAATCTAGCAGTTCGCGAAAATCTCCGTCCGGTATGTTGTCATTCATAATAGTCAAACCGTTGCTGCCCTCAAGTTTGACATTATAAGGCGGATCGGTCAGATATAAATCGGCTTTATCTTCATTCATTAATTTGGCATAATCCTCCGAATTGGCGGCATCACCGCAAATCAGCAGATGGTCGTCAAGCTGATAAACTTCACCGGCGCAACTGACTGCCTCTTCCGGGATTTCCGGCACTGTATCAGGTTCGGTTTCGCCGTCCAGTACGGTCTTATCATCGCCGCCGTTGAGGATTTTCTCCAGTTCATCCGAATCGAATCCCAATAACGATAAATCAAATTCCGCATCCTGCAGCTCTTGAAGTTCCAGTGGAAGCAACTCATAATTCCATTCAGCAATCTCGGCAGTCTTATTGTCGGCAATCCGGTAGGCTTGAATTTGTTGCGGCGTGAGTTCCTTTGCCACATGCACCGGAATTTCCGCCAATCCAAGCTGCTGTGCCGCCTTGTAACGGGTATGACCGCAAACAATGACATAATCCTTGTCGACCACAATCGGCGAACGCCAGCCAAACTCCTTGATGGATTTTGCCACCGCCTCGACCGCGTCATCGTTAAAACGCGGATTCTTTTCATACGGATGGATATCCGCAATCTTCATGTTTACAATTTGCATAATAAAAGTCCTTGTTGTTATTTTTGAGGTTAAATTTTTCCTCCGCCGGTTGCGGAAACTCTGCTTAACAGGTCGAGTCCTTCCGCCGCCCTCTGGAGGCAATCTCCTTCGGGGGAACCGCTTGATTTTCCATTTTCGAGGGCCGATTTTCGCATCCCGTGCTATTTTGGTCGATTTTCGGGCATCGTCCTTGTGCGGACTCTGCTGCCCGATAGCGTATGCGATAACGCAACGCCCAGCGATGGCGTTCTCTCGCGTCCTGTCGCGTGATAACGCGCAAGCCCAAGCGAATACTGCGTCAGCGTCCTTGTGCGTCAGCGGTGGCTTTCTTCGCGTTCCGGCCAAGCACACGATATGAGTGGAGCAGGTTCTGACTGCGCGTCACCCATTCCAGATTGGCGGCGCGGTTGTCATACTTGTCGCAATTGATATGATTGACCTCCGCACCCTCGAACCATGTGTCCGCATGCCACGCCATTGCCACGAGGCGGTGGACATAGTGGTTCACGCCGCCGATTTTGACATCGATGTAATGCTCACGCCCGTTCGTGATGCGGAGTCGCGGTTCCAATACCTTGCCCGGCAGTATTTTGCGGTAGGTCTTGAATCCGATATGCACCCGGACGCTTCGTGCCTTGCTCCGGATGAGACCGGCATCGGATGCCTCATAGAGCGGCAGGCCCGGTATGGTGCGCCATGGCATATGAGCCTCCTTTCCGATAATTCCCTGCTTCCCGCGCGATTACGCGAAAACGTAAAAAACACAGTAAAAACAGTTTCACGAGACACCCTATGGGAATTTGGGAATTATCTCTCTTGAAAATATATATTTATACTTATTATCAAGAGTTTATGTGTTTTAGATAGTTCCCAATAGTTCCCGGATAATTCCCAAATGTTCCCGGATTTTGATTTTTGAAAACCGTGCTTCCCGTGAGAACTATTCGGCATGGGAACGGCTTTTGGGGAATCACCGAAGGCGATAGAGAATGGCGTTTTTCGTCGTTGCCTTGGAATCAACTTCTATTGAGATGCTCTCGTTTTCCCGAAGCGTCTCAATTACCTTCTTGAACACGTCCGCCGAATCATGCATCCGCTTCAGCAATGCTCCGTGCCGATATGAGCCGCCAGCCTCGCGGATGTACCGTAGTGCTTTCTGGCATTTCTCGTCAAACGGATTCTCGTATGAATACGAATGCGTCAGGAAGAGCGTCTGCTCCGTCAGATATTCCACAAACTGAGACGCCCAGCGGACGGCATCTTTGTCGATGATCGGTTTTGTCATGTTCGCGCTGATAGCATACAGCTGGGAGAGTTTGCAGACTTTCTCGAACGCACGCGCCCAGAACGCCATCGGTATCAACGCATTCATTTTTGAATACTTGCGATAGATTGTGTCATACCTCTCGTCCAGTTCATCCAGCATGGCATCCGCGTCGGACGAGACCGGAATGGTCATGGGTTGCGGATTGACATCTGTGAGATTGCCTGCATCGCCATAGGACAAAATGACCTTGACCGCGCGAATCAGACTTTCCGGCACTTTGATGATGCATGCCTTGTTTTTCCGACCGCGCTCTCCAGCCTCGATGATAAGGCATCGTGCCGTAAGACCGTTGGTCAGAAGCCGATGGTCGAGCGCCTGATAGAACAACTGCGGGATGGCTGTTCCAAAAATGACAAGATACGGATTATGAATCACTTCGGCGCTTCTGCCGGGTGTCCCGTTCCGCTGGCTCTCCTTCATCCGAGCCAAATCTCCGCGCGGGATCGCACGGCTTCGCAATTTGTATGCGGCGGCGGACGCTGTGAAGATGCGAAGCATTTTCTCAATCAGTCCTTCTGCCCGTGAATCCTTGGTTTTCATGGAGTTGAGCAGAGTGTCCATTTCGTCCACTTGGAACAGCATGGTCGGATTCATAAAGAGAGCGTCTTCAAGCCCTTCGCCGGACGCGAATGAATCGGCCAGCCCGTCGCAGAGCTTCGGGTCGGTTGCGGTTGCCACAGTCATATTGATTCTCCTCGGTTGCTCCTTGCCTACACCGGAATTTGCCAGCGCGATAAGGTAGATGTTCGGTCTGTTGTTTCGTTCGTCGGTTACGTTCCGTCCGGCGAGATATGAAAGAAAAGCCAACGCGCCGCAAAAAGAGAGGACGCGGTTCGGCTTCGGCGCACAACCCATGGAAAAATCCGTGAGTTCGTCGATGAAGCCCGGAATATGCAGAAGGCGTTCTCTCATTCTGCCCGGATCGGAAAAATCCTCCGCATCATCTTTTTCAACAGGCACGGCGACCGACTTGCCCTGCTGATTCATGATTCCCGTGATGTTCACCGGCGGCAGATTTTTATCCTCCTGCCGATGGTCGTAGCATCCCGGCTCACGCATGACGCGGAACTTGCGCCAGTCATTGCCGAGGCAATGATCGTGCAGACAGCGGAATCCGATTGCTCCCTCCGGCGTTTCCGTCAGCGTCGCGGATTTATTATCATGCTCCGGATTGAACGGGCAGATATTGAAAATCCACTTGCGGCCGCCTTTGTAAGATTGCAGTTGTCCTGCGTCCGGCGCATACTTCGCAATCCATTCGTCAATGTCGAAACCGGGTGATTCCTGATAGGCGGTCACGACCGATTCGATATGTGCTGGCGGCGTTTTCGACGATTCACCGGCAATCCGCTGAAGCAGTTCGGTCGGAACGATTTCAACAGACTCCGGCACTTCAAGGATTTTCGCCATACGGTGCGGACGCGCCGGGATGGAATCGCCCTTGCAGTTCATCGTTCCGGGAATGCGCCAGATGCGCGCCGGATTGTACACGGTCAAATCCACTTTGACCGCGTCCGACGAGGCTTTTGCAATTTCCGTCACTGCCTGTTGCACCACTCCGCCGTCATCGGCAGGAAGGTCAATGCGGTAGGTCATCTGCGCTCCGTTACCGGAATCCAGCATGACCGGCATCGGCCAGCCAAGGGACGTGAGTCCGTCACGGATTTCACGGGCTTTCGCCAGCGCGGCTTCATGCTCGGCGTCGGTGCTGGAAATCTTCGCTTTCCGCACGGCGTCGCAGTCGATGAGCAGCCAGCGTCGTTTGACAATGTCCGAATCGGCGGTGGTCGATTCCGATTCCGCCGGACAGAACCGGTTGCAGGCTCTCGCCAGCAGTTCGGGCGACACCGGATTGATGGTGACATACGCTCCGGCATAGGCACGGAGTTTTCCGATGGCATCGGCGGCTGTCGGGATGTTGCCGTAATCGAAATAGCCCGATTCCGTATGCGGTTTCAAGTATCCCGGCGCAACGGCTTTCAGAACGCGGATTTCGAAGACATCGCCCGGCAGAAACCACAGCTTCAGTGCGCGGATGATTTCTTCTTTGTCGGTCATCGTGCGCCAGCCTCCAGCGGAATCACCATCACAAATCCAACGGGAACGGTATTGATCTGAAAAGCCGCCATGACTTTATTTTCAAACCAGTTGCGAAGTCTGCGGACATTTTTGTGACGGCTTCTGTCGAGAATGGAGCGGATATCCTCCGTCCCGATCATGCGGACATTCTGCGGACCGCCGGTTGTATTCATGCGGATATATTCCGGCGATGAATCGCAGAAACGTCCTATCGTCTTATTCGGATTGACATATCCAAGAATGTTACAGATGTCGGTCGCGGAAAATTTCGGGATGCCGTTCATCACGACCATGCGGACGGTGCGTTTCCCATAGGAAAGATTTGCGGGAGTGTTACTCATGAATGGAATCCTCTTCGTTGATGTTTTTCAGAAACCTGATTGCGGTCGCGGCGGTGTGAATCGCCTCGGTTATCATTGCTTTTTTTGAACCTTTGCGCTCGTCGTGGTTGTTCGCTTCGCGGACAAGTTCTCCGCATTCCTCGGCGCAGATGCTGGCCGCCTTGACCACATCGCGCGGCCACGCCGGATGAAGGCTTTCAGCACGGGTGACTTCCGCCATGACGTTCATTATGATAAGTTCAGTTTTCACAGGAAACCTCCTTTGCGGCACGGCGCAACGCCTCAAGATGTTTTTCAGCTTCCGCTTTGACCGTGCGCACCAGTTCCGAAAACTTGTCGCAGTCGGCGATAAATGTTTCAAAACATTGAAGATAGTCGCTGCCCGTTCCGTGCGGCGTCAGAAGCAAATCCCATTGCGACAGAAAAAACAGCGGTTCGGCAGAGCCTTTCTGCGTTTTCGAGATATGCCAGCGTTTATCTTTGCTGACAAGTTCCTGCGTGAGGTTCTGATCCGAAACCTCCCATTCGATGACAAGCTCAGGCATGGGCGTATTCCTTTACGTTGAAATGTTTCTCATGGGCGTTTCCTACCACGCGCATGTTTTGATATTGGGTGATTCGGCTGATATGCGCTCCGCGCGTTACGCCGTCCAAAATGTATCTGCCCTCGCGGTTGTTATACCGGACGATGAACAGTCCGACCGGGCGTCCGTAAGTGTTGCGGACTTCCACGATGTCGCTGGTGAAGATTTTTCGCTCGTCCTGGTCGAGAAGCCCGATCCACTGGTCAATTTCACAATCGGCGCGGTCGAGGGTTTCGATCTCTCCGTCGAGAACGGCATAGACGTTTTCATCATCGAATCCGACGGCGGGGAAAATTTCGCCGCTCACGTTGTCAAACACCCGGAATTCGATGGCATACTCCGGCTGATGAATGTACTTGAAATCCATATTCTTGCTCCTGTTTTATAAAAGTTCAGTCTCTCTGTCCGGCTTGATCCAATACGTTTTCAACGAGTCGCCATCCATGCGGCTGATACGTTGAATCCACATACCATTTCCCATCGCGGAAAAGATAACAGTATTCCGCCCAGAATTTGTCGGAGGCTTGCGCCAGCATATCATCCGCGTTTTTCCAGACTGTCGACGGACGCAATTCCTCGCCGCGATCCCGGTGATAGGCGATGCAAACATCCCGGAGTGGGTTGTCGTAATCATGTTTTTCGCCGGATTCGGGAGCGAGGCGTTCGCCCAAAGCAGACAGGAAGCCCAGTGCCAACAGAGCCTCCACTTTTTCGGCAGTCTTGTAGTGATTAACCAAAACCCGTCCGGCTCCATCAACATAGGAATCAAAATGGAGATAACAGCTCCGGCAGGTTTTGTCGGCATCCTCAATAGCAATCAATCCTCGCGTGGACATGATGTTTCCTCTTGTTTTCGGGTTATGAATTCTTCAATCCTGTTCCAGTCGATTTCACAGAGCGCGTTGCGGTCGTCGATATACACATCCGCACCGACTTTTCGTGGATCGGTTCCCCATTCGACGATCTGTTTTTCGCTGTGACAGTTTACGCAGTCGGGTGTAAATCCATGGTCGGTGAGCCAGAGAAGCGCGTCGTTCAGCACTTTTCCTTCGCGGCATGTCCATAGAATGACCGTGTGTCCGGCTGACTGAAACCGGTTCAGGACACCCACCGCGCCGGGTATTTCCCCGTGTATTTTCGGAAACGTTGTCCGGGCGATGGTGTTGTCAAAATCAACGGCGATTATCATTGTGCTGTCTCTCCCGCAAAAGGCAGGATATCAGGCATATCCCGACCTCGCATCTGATAGAGCAGTGTCACCCACTCTTTCTCCGTGAGCCGTTTGCCATCGTGTTCGGGTATCCATTTTTTTGCTTGCGGATTCAACGGGATTGGCCACAGCCAAGAAAAATCCTTGGCATAAGCGCAGACAAATGCCGGGATATCAGCTTTTGTTGCCAAACTTGCAATGGCACTCGAACTTGCATTGCGATGCCATACGGCAAGCTGTTCATGCTTGTAATCGACAATGGCGCATGGTTCTCTTCTGTCGTATTCCACAAGCAGAAAATCAACATCTACGGCGGGACAGTCATAGCCCCAAAGTCGATGCCGTTCGCTAAGCGTCTCGTCGCGCCAATGGGTTCGTTCCTGTCGAACGGAATTAGTCATGGCAACCCCCCGCAAGGCGTTCGCGGGTGGTCTTAAGGCACGATTCATCAATATCAAATCCGATGAATCGGCAGTTACATTGTCTTGCCGCGACAGCGGTTGCGCCGCCGCCGAGGAACGGATCGCAAACCGTCTGACCGGGCAGAACAAAGCGATCAAGCAAGTCGCGCATTCCGCTGACAGACTGTCCCCAGTGATGGTGGGCTTTGTCGTTGTCGTTTGGCGCGCTTTTGACCACATCTCCAACCCAGTCGCCGGAATATTTTCCCTTGACGAACCAGAGCAGCGGTTTCCAAAACGTGTTGACTTTGCGTTCCCACAATTGGGTAGACTGACCGCCAGGTGTAAGATAGGATAATGCCCATTGAAAAGTCAGTCCGCCGCTTTCATTCAGCAATTGGAACACCTCCGGCAGATACGACTGCCCGGACATGCAAATGAGCGAACCGCCCGGTTTCAGCGCATGACCGGCAAAGTCAGCGAGCTTGCCAAATACGGGCAGATACTTCTCTGGATACGGCGGATCGGTGATAATGAAATCAACGCTCTCCGGTTCAATTTTTGATGCAGCATCCGCAATGTCGCAGACATCCAGCCGCAACTTTTCGTCGTTCGGAATGGAGACTGGCGCGGCCTTGCGTTCTGCTTTTTCAGTCTGACTTGCCTCTTTTTTCAGACGATGATATTCTGTTTTTATAGCGACATCACCCCTGCGAAGCCGATCCAGCGTTTCATCATCGGCATGCCGCTTGATGAATTCCGCCTTGTCAATAGTATGCGGAGAAACATTAACTTTTTCGGCAAGAGATTCTCGCGTTTTTCCGAAATGCACCCCTGTGGACTCCGAGTCCTCCGGGTTGGCTTTCCCGCTCAGTATTCTTTTCTTTGCTTCCTCCGCCAGCATAGGCTTCAGCAGAAGAGCCAGTTCAGCACGTTGAAAAGGCGTCAAATTGCGCCGTCCGAATTGCCGTTCAATAATCCAACGTTTCACGTCTTCGCGTGAAGCAAACGACAAATCGGTTGTCTTGTACGGCAGACTGTACTTGTCGCAGATTTTCTTGCGATTATGACCGTCAATCAAAATGCCATGGTCATGCCAAACTATCAACGGGTCGGTACAGCCGTCCCGAAGCACACTCGCTTCCAGCCCGGCGAACTCCGGCTCGGTTGGTGGCGGGATTAGTTTCTCAAATTCCGAATCGACAACAATTTCATATGTTGTGGTGTTTTCTTGTTCCGTCATTATTTTCTCCAAAATTAAGGTTAAAATGGGATTTCATCTTCATAGTCGTTTACGCCCAAGTCCTGCGGACTATTGGACGGCGGCTCTTCGTCCCTGTCATCGCCCGGTTCGCGCATAACCGGACGTTCGCCCAGAACGCATTTTGTGATGCGGTCGAACTTTTCTCCGGCAACGGATTTTACCGTTATGAACTGCGGAACGGCCAACATCCCGTCATTTGCCAGTGCTACCGCCTCTCGCGCTGTCAACGGGATCGGACAGCCCGGCGCGGCACGGTTTTTCCACCACTTCTCAAATTTCCCTCTGGCGTATCCCGTATGCTCCGGGCAAACCCATTCGGAACGGAAATCGTTGATTCCGACTTCATAATCGATCCGCATGGTCTTCGGCGCATCCGGGTCGGCATACCGTTTCTCATGGACGCAGTAGTAAACATTCTTCACGGCGTATTCGTCGTAGAACGTTTCGCCGGAAATAATCCCGTCCGTTGCCGCATGTTCGGTGATGTTGTTCTTTTCGGGAGGCGGAAATTCGTATCCGCATTCCGGGCATTTCTGATACGCCGCGTGAATGAGAGCCAGACACTGCGGACATTTTTTCGCCGGAGCGTCTCCGTTTCCGGGCGTTCTGTCCGTAACGGAGATCATGTCCACCGGGCCGTGACGCATGATGTTTCCGCCATAGTCCAGCACGAGGCAATTTTGCTTGCCTGTTTCCGGCGACAGCCTCGTTCCGCGTCCAACCATCTGAATGAGAAGCCCCGGCGAATTGGTCGGACGCAGGAGAACCACGCAGTCGGTATTGGGCGCATCGAAGCCAGTGGTCAAAACATTGACGTTGCAGAGAAACTTCAATGGCGGTTTCGGCGTTCCGAACAAATCCGCCGGAACGGATTTTCCCTTGAAACGGTCAATGATCTCCGCCCGTTCTCCCGGCGAAGTTTCGCCAGTCACCACGGCGCATTCCCTTCCGGAAAACGCGGCGATTTTCTGCGCCACATGACGGCAGTGGTCGACGCCGGACGTAAAAATAAGCACGGCGCTCCGCTCACGGGTGAGGTCGACGATCTCCCGGCATGCCGCCGACACCAGTTCATCGGTATCCATCGCCGAGGCGATTTCGTCACCGATGAATTCGCCGCCGCGAATATGGAGGTCTTCCAGTTTCGCCTCGGCGCGTCCGGCGCGTGACACCAGCGGAGACAGATAGCCCTGCGTGATCATTTCTTTTAATCCGGCTTCGTAGCAGACCTCGTTCAGCAGATTTTCCGGCTGACAAATCAGTCCGCCTTTGAGTCTGAACGGCGTTGCCGTCAAACCGATGAGCCGGACGTTCGGATTGATGACTTTCATATCCTTCAGAAACGTCCTGTACATTCCATCGCCGTCCGGTGCAATCAGGTGCGCCTCATCTACAATTATGAGGTCGAACGCGCCAAGATCACATGCCTTGTCATAAACCGACTGGATGCCGGCCACGATGACTGACTCCTCCGTATCACGGCTTTTCAGCCCTGCCGAGAAAATCCCGATTTGCAAATCCGGGCAGAGCGCACGAATTTTTCCGGCGTTCTGTTCCAGCAGTTCTTTGACGTGCGCCAGTATGAGTACACGCCCATTCCATTGCGCCACGGCATCACGGACAATTTGCGCGATGACCACGGATTTTCCCGTGCCTGTCGGCAATACCACACATGGATTGTTCTCCTTGGAACGCAGATGATTATAGACGGCGTCCACCGCCGCTTGCTGGTACGGTCGCAGAATCATTTGTCACGCTCCCGCACGAATCCCGGCTTTTTTCATATCGAACGCCAGTTTCAGTTTGAGCAAGACAAGTGTGTTTTCATTGATTTTAAGAAATTTGCATACTTCCCTGTCTGCGTAATTGTTCATGAAAAGAAAGCAGACCAGCCGTTCGGTATTGTCCGTAATTCCCTTCACGAACTCCTGCACGATTTGGCATCGGCGTCCGTTGTTTTGTCTCCTGTCCATTCTTTTATCCTTACATATGCCATGCCGTCCGGCGGCATTGGTTCGCGTTTTGTCACAACGAGTCTGTGAACTTGGGAATCGTCTTCATACAGCCCTGCGTGAGTAAATGCGTCCAGCAGGCATTTTTGACTGTTGTCAATGTCCCGTCTCCGTCTGTCCGGCGGATACAATTCGATGGAAAGTTCCACCGGACAGCGGAAGATCTGGACGTTTTCCGAACGGAACCGCGAGACGATCATTTCGCGGTATTTCCGTCCGTCCCGGCTGATGAGAACTTTCGATCCCACATGCCGGTAGTAATGATTCACGCTTGGAGGCCAGGGCAATTCAAATTCCCTTATCATGCTTTTTCTGTCGTTCCCTGCGCTCGTCCAGCAATGCGCCGAATCGTGCGCCCAGCCACACTTGGCAGAACAAGGCAGCGATGACAAAAACGCCGGAGAGAAAGTTCAGGGCGATGGATAGCCAAAGATTCGCTGGGATTGCGCCTCCCGCATCGGCGGCCTTGACAATGGGGCCGGTAAGGTATGGCGTCAAATTGATGAGAAAAATAAATCCGGCGTAAAAAAGAAGAGTGATACTCAGCGGTGCAATCAGTTTTTTCATGATACTTATCTCCTTGCCCAAGGCGGGTTGTTGTCTGCTCCGGTTTGCGGAGTTGATGTTGAGGCTTTTGCCGATGCCTTCGGCGCATAGCCTTTGATTTCATTGGTCATTTCATCGTCCTGATTTTTCTTGCAGCGGACGGTGATGACCAGCGGAAGATTGTGCAGTTCAAGCGAGTCCTTCGGCGTCAGCACGTTGACCGCGCGGCAGATTGCCGAGAGATCGGCACGGGCCATGCGGACGGCATCGGCATTCGGATTTTCAAGGTTAAGACGCGCCCAGAGTTTGCGGTTCTTGAACTCGCCGTCGATGATTTCAAATTCCAGCTGGAGATAGCGTCCCGTGCCGGAACGGGTATCTTTCATCTCTGAATCGGAAATGACCGCATTGTATTTGCCTGCCGGGATGACATCGAATCCGGCGCTCGGCTCGACTTCGGTTGCGTTAAAATTCAGTGTGGACATGATGGTTGCCTTTCTGTTATGCCAGCACAAAAGCGTGCTGTTTGGTGATGATGGGTTGTCTGGGATTTCTGTTGGTCACGACCGCCGGAGCGGACGGGCAGCGAAGGTGTTCAAAGAAAACGAGAAACGGCATGAAGTCATCCCGTATCATCCGGCACTGCGTCCCTTTCGGGATACGACGTCCGCAGAGATCGCAGGTCAGATGGTGATGCGCCGTGATTATTTTTTCGGACATTTTTTCACCTCGTAGACTTTGCGCTCCTTGAATTCCTCCTGTTTCCCTTTATTCCAGTTGGAAACCGGGCGAAAGTATCCGCAGACACGGCTGAACACTTCACAGATTGCGCCGCATTTACTCATGATGATTCTCCTCAATTTTTTTATAGGCGTCGATGAATGCCTGCCACGAGAGCGGAATTTCGCCCGGCAGACCGTAACGGTTTTTGGCGATGCAGGCCGGACTTCCGACCGTGCGGATGATGCGTTCGCCTCCATCCGCTCCTACCGGAGCGGCAATCGCCCGTTCTCCGGTGAATCCGGCATTTTCTTTCGTAACGCGGAACTTCTTATTGGCGAACAGCACGGCATCCACCCATTCGGCGATGAGGCTGGCCGCATGTTTGTGAAGCCGCGGCGTATATCGGTCATAGGCGGCGTTTTCCGGGTCTTCAAAACGTTCCACTTTGGCGTGTGCGACCAGAATCACCATCATGCCGCGTTTGTCCCGAAGCTCGTTGAGCAGAGCGATAACCTTGCGCCAGTGAGTGAGGGCGTGAGTGTAACCGCGACCATAGCCGCCGTCCGCCTTTTCGATGTTCCGGACGCCGAATTCACGGCAGACCTCGTCGAAAATCAGCCGTTCCAACCAATCCGCGCTGTCAATGACAACGGTTTGGAAATCATGCGGCTCGTCGCGCAGGGCGATCAGCTCCGTTATGACCTCCGAGAGCGAATGCGACAGCGGAAATTTTTTACAGTTGATTTCTCCCAGCCCGTCCTCCGTCTGTACGAAGATGGCGTTGGGCGCGGATGCTCCGAACGTGGATTTTCCCACGCCTTCGCTCCCGTAAATCATGATTCTCGGCGGCTTGTTTTCCCGCCCCGTCTGAATGTTTTCAAGCATTCCCATGGTGATAAAATCCTTTCACTTAAAGTGTGTCGATGATTCTGGTGTCTTCGTATCCGGTCGGCCATACGCCGCTGGCGCAGCAGTTCCGATAGCGTTCCAACGCGGCCTTGTTGGTCAGTTCCGCGAGGTCAAGCACCTCATCGGTGAGCTTCCAAACGCCAGTCGCAAACGGCTCGTTCTTTTCCACTGCGATGATATGCACGGGAACATTTCGCCCGGTTGCCTTGCGGATGACGGCACGGTAAAACGCCATCTGATAGAGGTAGCCGAACCGGCGGCAGTCGGATTCAAACCACCTCAGCGAATCGCAGGTTTTCAAATCGACCAGCCCATATTTTTCGCTGAACCAGTCCATGCGAATCTGGCAGGGAACGCCGCAATGTTCGGCGCGGATAACGCCCTCCGCCACGCCATCGGAAAGCAGTTCCGAGGCAACCGGATGAAGCCAGACGCCGGTCTGCAATTTCGTGATGAAGTTGTAATCCCTGCCGGAAACAACCTCACGCTCCTGCGTTGTTTTCCATTCGGCATAAGCTTTCGTTGATTTGCCGAACGGCTCGCCGGTGCGGGGATTCGTCGGTCCGTCCGTCACGACGAACTGGCTGTCGAATTCGGCGCGGCCCTCAAGAATCAGGCAGTGCGCGGCACGTCCGATTGCGAACGCCGGTGATTCGGATTCTTCGATCTGACCAAGGATTTCCTTGCGGTAGAGTGCCGGACTTTCCCGGAAATCCGCCAGCATATGCGAGGACATGAATTCTCCAGCTTTGCTACGGGCGTGATATTCGCCTGCCGGTTCTTTGACGATGTAGTCTGTCATTTTTGTGTCTCCATTGTTTGTTGATGCGGTCTCTTGCGGTTCCAAACAGTTTCTTTGCCGGTTTTTGAAAAGTGTGCGGTCATTTCTGACCTTTTTTCAAACTTTTTTTGAAGGCCTGCTGGATTTCCGGCCAGACGCGATGGTAAAACTGCGATGGAGTCAGACGGCAACTTGAAATAATTTTCCGCATGGGAACGTCATCCATGATCATGTTGCAGATTTTCTGTTGCAGCGGATTGAGTCCGTTAACGATTCCGCGGATGATTGCGGCTTTTTCCTTATTCTCCAGTTCAACTTCCGGAGACACGGCATTTACATCCAGCATCAATGGATCGTCATCGGAAATCGAATCAATATTGGTATTGCTTACGTCAAGTCCTCTGCGGATACGCTTGCGATAAATAATATTCCGTGCATGGCCGACTATCACCTGCGTATAGGTGTAGTAGCTTGCTTTGGTGTTGTCATACCGGTCAAACGCCTTGATTACCGCCAGCGTCAGTTCCTGGCAAAGGTCTTCAAAGTCACACTTCCCGAAGCCTGAGTGATGAAGCATATCCGTTGCCACGGACTGAATGTGGGCCGACACAATTTCGGGAATCGGATTAACCGGATGCGGATAGACGGTAACGGTGACTGTCTCGGACGGACGAACGTTTTCGTTGAACATTTTCAACTCCTGTGTTTGTGGCGCCGCAGCACTGTGCTTTGGCTTTCCGCAAACCGGCGGGAGTTGTGTCCGGATGGTCGCACAAAAGGCGATTATCCCGAAAAAAAACGATAAAATGAGGTCAAAAGATTTCTAAAGAAAAAAAGTTGTGTTGTGCGAAACACTCGCAAACACAACTTCGTTTTTGGAGCTGAGAAAAAAAAGCCTCCCGCAGGAGGCCGTTCGTCAGATCTGTATGCCGAACATTCGGTGCTGTTCTTCCCAGCATATCGGCAATGGCGCGGACAGCAGTTTGCTCAGAGATAATCCTGACGGCGCGGTTCCGTTCAGAAACATTCTGCATATGAATGGTGACAGGGTAGAGAGCCGGATAATTCGCGCCACGTATGATTCGTCAATTCCAACCGCCTCGGAAATATCATGGATGGTAGAATATTCACCGCGATCCAGTTTCCGATTCCAGTATTTTGCCCGTGCCAATGCACGGATGACGCCCATGTCAAGATTTTCAGTTCTTCCCTGCTCCTCCTCCATGATAATCTCTTTGCGTCCGGAACGCTTGACGAAAACATAATCGACGGTGATTTGGATGTTCCCATCCGGCAGAGTTTTAATTGTGTTCATGTTCCATCTCCATCATAAGGTTTTTCATGCCCTCGGTTTTTATCGTTATTTCAATATTTCCCTCGTTGACGGTCACCCGCTCGATGAGCAGTTTCAAGAGCCGGTTGCGTTCCGCCGGAAACAGTTCCTTCCAGAATCCGCTCAGATTTGCGAATGCGCTTGCCACGGAATCCCGGCTCATGTTTCCGTTTTCAGCCGTGAGGTCGATGAACGTTTGCGAATTGAACAGTTTTTGCAATTGCTCTATCACGAGTTTTTCAATGTCGCCTCCGGATATCCGGCGCACGGGACAGGACGGGCGCGTTCTTTTATAATCTTTTTCACAGATGTAGTAGAGGTAGTTTTTCCCTTTTTTGCCCGTGTATGTCGGTCCCATGGCACAATCGCAGTGTCCGCATTTAAGAAGCCCTCTCAAACTTGCCGATGTCTGCTGCCGCCGTGAATTTCCGTTTTCCGCCGCTGTATTTTCTTTCAGAATCTCATGCACGACATTCCAGAGCGTTTGACCGATTATTGCGGCATGGTCGCCCGGAAACACTTCACCCTTGTATTGTACTTTGCCGATATACGAGTGATTGTCCAGAATCCGGTAGACCATGGATGGATTGAAAAACTTTCCAGTCCGCGTTCGTATCCCGCCGTCGGTCAGTTCGTCGCAGACCTGTTTTACCGATGCTGTTTCAGAATACCGCTGGAACATGCGCTTGACGATTTCCGCTTGCTCTGGGACTATTTCAAGATGTTTATTTAACACCCTGTAACCGAAGGGCGTAACGCCTCCCACCCACAGACCCTTTTTCCTGCTTGCAGACATCTTATCACGGATTCTCTCGGCAATGACCTCACGCTCATATTGTGCGAATGTCACGAGAATATTCAACATCATTCTGCCGGAACTGGTACTCGTGTTTATGTCTTGCGTCACAGCCACGAAGGATGCTCCGAACTTATCGAATGTCTTGCTCAGTTCGGCAAAATCACATATGGAACGGCTCAGTCGGTCTATTTTATAAACCACCACCACATCAATTTTGCCGGACGCGATATCCTCCAGCAGTTTTTTCAATGCAGGGCGGTTCGTGTTGCCGCCGCTGAATCCGCCATCGTCATACCGTTCCGGCAGGCATATCCAGCCGCGTGTTTTCTGACTGGCAATGTAGTTTTCGCCGGATTCACGTTGTGCGTCCAATGAGTTGAAATCCTGCTCCAAACCCTCCTCGTGGCTCTTCCGCGTATAGATTGCGCAACGTACTGCCTTGTTTTCTTTATCCATATTATTTCACTCCGAAGAAGGTTTTCCCGTTCCAGTGCGTTCCCGTGATTGCTTTTGCCACCGCCGAGAGCGATTTGAAGAAGATGCCGTTGTATTCAAATTTACCCTCGTCGCAGAGAGTCACCTCATACTTTTTTCCCTTCCATATTCGCACCAGCCGCGTTCCGTGCAGAAGAGGCTTCGGCTTTTTCTCCGCAATCTTCGAACCGAGGATGACGGGATCGTTCTTTATGGAATCTTCCATTTTTTGTTCTTCGCGTTCGGTCAGGCCGCCAAAATGCAGTTCCTGGACGCGGAATGCCAGCCGCCGCCGGAGAGAGTCCACTTTGGTACAGCCGGTCTCGAATCCGTACAGTTCCTTGAATTTTTTCCGCAGGGCCGGCAGTCCCATCAGCTGGAACATACTCAGTTGCCGTATGATTGCTGTAGGTAGTTCATCTTGCTTTAACTTGTTCATTGTAAGCTCCTTTCGCTGTTGTGTCAATTAAGCGTTTATGATGCTCTTTATCCAATCCGTTTTCTCTGTTTTTCTCTTTAATTCTCCGAATCGCGCCTGCCGCGAGACGCGCTGCCATCCTGATATTTATCGGGACTTCGTTCATTTTTTGCTCCTGTATGGTTGCCGTTAAGGTGTCCATGCAGTTTCTTTGCCGGATTTCTAAAAGTGTGCGGTGTTTTTATGACTTTTTCCAAGAATTCTTCTTGACTTTTATTCTTTGTTGCACTATAGTATAAACAGCAACGCAACAGAAAGGCATTGACGCAATGGCGGCAAGCATCGAATTCGGTCAGAAAATCAAAGAATTGAGGATGGCGAAGAAACACGTCGATCCCAGATTCACACTGCGCGGCTTCGCGGAGATGGTCGGAATCAGTCCGGCTCTGCTCTGCAAGGTTGAGGGCGGTGAGTTTTCTATTGGCGTCGAAAAAATCAAGATCATTGCTCAACTGCTTGAAGCCGATGCGGATGAATTGCTTGCGCTGGCAAAGCGCGTCGATCCCGATTTGAATGACTGCATTTTTCAGCGTCCCAAGGCAATGGCGCTTTTTCTCCGGACGGCAAGCGGTTTGTCCGAGGATGCCATGGAGCGCCTGAACGAGTACGCAAAACTGGAAGCAAAAATGCAGGCTGACAAGGAATCGAAGGCGCAGAACGGAGGCGGCGATGGGAATCGTCAATGAACCATATATTTCCAATAAGGAAATAGAAGCAGCCACTCTGAACCTGATTTCCGACTATGAAAAGAGATTCAACCAGAAGGTCACCGGACCGGTTGTACCCATTGATAGGATTATGAGCGCCCATCTGGATATTGAATACATGCCGGCCGATATAATCGGACAAACCCACAAAACCGACTGTCTGGCCCGTTTCCTTGTGGCGGATGACGGTTCCTTTGTTGTTGAGGTTGAAAAAACGTTATGGCCCGATGTGAATCCGTTGAATCTCGGTCGTTTCAATTTTACCTTGGCGCATGAAGCAATGCACCTCGTTTTGCACAAGCATGTTCTGCTTGAACATCTTGAGCAGACGCCGCTTCTTATTGGAAATCGGAGACAGGTTGTCTTGTGCCGTTCCAGCAAGAAGGATCGCCGGGAACTTCAAGCCGACATCGGAGCCGGATACTTGCTTATGCCGACAGAATTCATTTTGAACGAGTGGCGAAACCAGTTTGGTGAGGATGCCGGACCGCAAAACGTCCACGATGAGATTATGACGAAAGCGGAAGAACAAGGGAAAGATCCGAAAGACGTGCGCGATTCTATTTCCATTGAATTTGCGAACATTTTTGAGGTATCGCCGTATGCCATGCAGATTCGGCTTAGTAACATGAAACTTCTTGAACTGGAGGAAGCGCAGCCAACCCTGTTCTGAGTCCTTTTTTTTGCCTTTTCTGTTAAGCGTTTAGTGCAACGATAAACAACAATATAGGAGACTTTAACGTGAGCAGCACTAATTACCATTTCAAGCGTTTTTGCCGTAGCGTCAACCGTTCGCTTCTGCAGGATTTCATCACTCAAACCGCACCGGAACTGATCGTCGATTGGAAGAAGGTGCTTGTCAAGAACGTCGACGCCCTGTACAGTGCCTTCCTTGCTCTTGATAAGGAAGCCCATGACAGGCTGGATATGTATAGCAACGAGATTTTTGACGTTTTTGAGAATCCCGCAAGTGCTGTCACGATTCACGATCAAATCACGGAACGTAAGCTGAAAACCCCCGAGGGCTTTGCCGATTGGACGGATAATGACAAGGCTCTCTGGCTTTTCCTCAATGACCGCGATGCATGGAACGAACTGTTGCTCTGGGGAGCCGCCGATGCGAAATCGCGCGTCCAATGGTTCTATCAGAAAATAGACTCCGCCGGTGACGGTCCGGGCGAATATACCGAGGAGAAAATCCACCTCATGGAACAGGAAATCAGTAAATACATCTATCTCATGGAAGGACGCGGATGCTTCTGTCGTTGCCATACGCCGCTTCGGCGGCAGGCTACCAAGGAGGAATGTTTCCTCATTTCCTTGAACGACCATCCGCATACCGAGGAGCAGTGGACTCACGATGGCGACCTGTCTGCGGAAGTCCATCGCGGCTCCTTTGAGATTGCCATGCTGTACAACTGGGAAGATAAAACGCTGAAAGTGAAAGCCGCCGGTGTCCGCGACCATAAAATACGCCTGTGCCGTATCTGGGCGCATTTTATGCGGAACACTTCCATCACCGACTTGGAAACCGAAAAACTTGCTTTTCTGCTTGACCAGTTCCGCAATGGCGACATCAAACTGCCGCTTGACCAGCTTTGGGATATTGAGGCGGCGGAGATCACAGCAATTGGCTTTGGCATAAATGGAACGCGGACCGGCCGGGCAACGTTTGAAGACGAGGACGGCAGACTTCAAGAGAAAATAGACTATGCGGCACGTTTCGGCAATATTCCTTTTTCAACCATGGACATTTTCTATGTGCGGATTAAAATCCTCCTTGATAAGTCTTATGGCCGGTCAAGACATCAAACGCTGGAAGTTTTCTGCGACCGGAGCAATGTACCGAGCCTGAATGTAAAGGTTCAGAGTCCGCTGAATAATGCTCTGAAAGAATGGAAAATCGCCGCATGACGGATGTCCAGTTATTTTCGGAACGGCTCAACCTGATGTCACCGGAATGGTCGGCGGATGACCTTGAATTCATTTCGCCGTGCTGGAAACGGGACGGGATTCTGACTGGCACAAAGAAATACGACTATATGCGCTGTCCATGCGGCGAGGGACATACGGAAAATGTGTTCAAGCGTCTCGGCAATGACGGCAACCCGGAGTTTTATGTCCGGTGCCGTCTTACCGGGCAGAAGCAGACCGTGCGTCATGCCGACTTGATCGGATGGCAGTTTTCGCCCTGTGCGTTTACCAAGGAGCTTCGCAAGGCATTCCCATGCAAGGGCGACGTGGTGAATATTCTGCCGGAAAGATTATGGAAGGTCGGCTCGTCGGACACACCGATTGCCCAGCGGCGTCGGGACATCTATTTCACGCCATACCTTAACCGGGATTCCAATGCCGTGTTCAGCCAATTGCCAAATACAGATACGCCTCTGCTTATTTGCGGTTCGAGCCGGATGGAAAATTCGGAGGTCTTTCGCAACCGCGTATTCAGCGTCTATGACGTTGTCGGCATTGCCGCCGACCAATGGTACATTGATTACGCATACATGGAAGAGCAACTTGGCGGTCGGGAACATCCCGTTGAACGACCGAAGCCGAAAATTGGTCGAGGGCTTGATACCGTTGCTGCATTGGAAAGCGGTCTGGAAATTTGGATAGAATCCCAATACAAAACGTATTGTGAATGCAATTCACGGGAACGGGAATTCCACTTTGAAAGACCGACTATGGCAGTGCTGGCCGGGATGGTAGGGAAAAACAAATCCACGGTTTCCGATGCCTTGGAAATAAAACTCGCCATAGACAAACGGAAACACAACGGGCTGGCGGTTCTTTGGGAGACCGCGCAAAGCTGGGACGCAACACGCAGATACGGACAAAGACACTTCGGCGCTCCCGGGCGTCGATAACCCGATACAAAAAATTTAAAAGGAATAAAATGGCTACAATTTTAATCGTCGAGGATGATTCCGCTATGCTCGAAACAATCAAGGATATCCTTGAAATGGGCGGCTATCATTGCGATAGCGCAGAAAACACAACCGATGCACTCGATCTGCTTATGAAAAATGATTATGACGCGATTGTATCCGACATCGGACTCCCGGAACGGTTCGGGCGCATGTCCAATATGGAATACGGCTTTGAATTCATGCGCAGTGTAAAGGGCAGCAGACGGCTGGCACACATTCCGATTATCGCCGAGACCGGCTACAGCGAGGATGAAATATGGGATAAAGCCAAGAGTGCGGGTGCATCTGTGGTAATCCTGAAAACCAAAATTCTCGACGATCTTGTGCCAACCTTGGTATCGCTCGGCATCAAGGCATAGGCATTGTTGCCGGTTGCCGGTTGCCGGAGAGATGGATTTTCTATCTTTCCGGCGTGATGTTTGTTTGACCACATGCAAGGGATGTGCGGAAGTTCCCGGCGTTAAGTCCTCACGCGAAAAAATAACGCCGACAAAATGGAACTGCAGAACAACGTGTTGTATCAACGTCCTGTTCGATGGAATGCGTCGACAAACGCAATATACTGATAATCAATGCAATAGAGTTGAGGACTCGATTCGGACGCAAAAGAGAGAGAATCGGGAGAAACGAGAGATTTGCCATGATTTTCCCGCATTCCGTTGACCGGTAGAATTCTCTGTTTGGCGAAAATCGCCGTAAGTTGTTGCAGTTTACGGCAGAAGAAAAAAGAAAAGGCAGGTGCGTCTCTGGACACATCTGCCTATAACTTTTCTAAATGGTGGAGGTGGGGGGAGTTGAACCCCCGTCCTGGACAAGTTTAATGAAGACCTCTACATGCTTGTTCCATTATTATTGTTTATCGTCCTCCAGCCGGGCCAATGGACAGGCTTGCTCTCAGACTATTTTCTCTGTTTCTCATTCGCGGCCGAGAATCACAACCAACGAACCAGGACGCTACTTGCGTCTTTATCCCTTAGCGCCCGTCAGAGTAAAGACGTGACCGAACTAAGCGGCCAGTGCGTAATCTTCTGTGTTAGCAGATATTTTTTTGATCGGTATTTTACGAGGCCAACGATCATCCTCGGCATGCCATCAGCATTGTACCTGGGCAGTCGAAACCATGTCACCCCCAGCAGAAAGCTGTGCATTCAATATAAAGAACCACTGGACAGATTTCTGCCAGCACTATAAATATAAAGGTTCGAGGCGCCAAACGCAAGTAGTCGGAGACAAATTTTACGGACGCTGTACGATACAAGATTGTCTTGATCTTCGCAAGAAAGCGCGAAATCCGGTCCGATTCCGTTTGTATTTGCCATACCCGGCTTTTATTGTAGGTTTCCAAACCACTGGGAGACTACGAATGCGCGGGTTCAAGTTGCTGGTTCCGGCGATGATCGTCGGCTTGCTGATCGGTTGCGGTTCAACCGGGTCTTACGATTCCTCTTCCACGTACAATAAAAATTTATATGGCAAAATTGCTCTGCGTGCCTCCGAATATGAAGGCGTTGCCCGAAATCCGGTCATTGTGATTCACGGTTTTCTCGGCGCCCGGCTGCAAAATACCAAAACCGGTCAAAACGTTTGGGGGTCTTTCAGTGGCTGGGAAATTCTGGCCGGATTGAGCGACAGTCAACTGCGCGATTTCAGTCATCCGATGGGACTCGGCAAGCCGCTGAAAGCGTTGACCAATGACGTGAACCCGGTCGGGTTGCTGGATCAGGTCAACGTCCGGCTGCTGGGATATTCTTTTGAACTCAACGAATACGGCGGACTGTTGGACTTGTTGCGCCGTGGCGGTTATTATGATGAAAAGTTGCCGTTGCCGTCCGACAAACATTTTGCCTCGCTCTTTGTATTCTATTACGACTGGCGCCGCGACCTGCCGGAAAACGCTGCCCGGCTGCAACAGTTCATCACGCAAAAGCGCGCCTATATGCAGCAGCAGTATGAGAAGTATTATCATCTGAAAAACTATGATGTGCAGTTCGATCTGATTGCGCACTCCATGGGCGGGTTGCTGGCTCGGTATTATTTGCGTTACGGCAATCAGGACTTGCCGGCCGACGGGGCGCTGCCCAAGCTGGACTGGCGCGGGCATAACTACATCGACAAGTTGATGATTGTCGGCACTCCCAATCAGGGGTATCTCGACACCGTTATGGAGATGAATTCCGGGTTGCAGGTGGCGTTCGGCGCGCCGACCTATCCGCCGGCGGTGATCGGCACGTTTCCGACTTATTATCAGATGATGCCTGCGCCCGGAATTCGGGCCGTGCTCTATGCCGACAACCAGCAGGGCAGGGAGGTCGACCTGTTCGATCCGGCCGTCTGGATTGCGCTGAAATGGGGGATCGTCAATCCCGAACAGGACAAAGTTTTACAGGTCTTGCTGCCGCAGGTTTCCTCTGCCGCCGAACGGCGGAAGATTGCCATCGACCATTTGACCAAATGTTTGAAACGTGCTAAACAGTTCGCTGCCGCCATGAATGTCAAAGGCGTGCCGCCTGATGACGTTGCGCTGTTTTTATTTGCCGGCGACGCGGTGCAAACGCGCCGGACGGCCGTGGTCGACCGCCGGACGGGAAAATTGAGCGTTATTGAAACCGAACCCGGCGACGGCAAAGTGTTGGCGTCCAGTGCTCGGGCCGACTGGTGCAGCAACAACGAATGTCCGCTGTTTCTGGATACGCCGATCAAGTGGACCGGCATCTATCATTTGAAAGCGGCGCACATGGGGTTGACCAACAGCGGCGATTTTGCCAACAACGCCTCGTTCCTGATGCTGCTCTTTCCGACCAGACGTCAGGACGAAAACCGGAATTATTATCACGAACTGGCCCAGCCGCTCAAGTTATAACTGCGATTATGCTTCCGGAAGAACCCGGGCGATATAATCACCGAAAGCGGTATATTTTTTTAGAATTTCGGGGTCGTGAAATGGCAGCACGATTGCATCCTGCGCCAGGGCTTTGATGTATTGCCGGTTCACTTCCGGATGGTCGGAAAAACCGATGGGAGTCCGCCGGGTGAAATTTGCCAGCAGATAACATTCGTCGCCGGGGAACAGGTAACGGCGGCCGCGGTACAGAAACGTCACTTCGGAACAGCCGGAAGTATGGCCGCCGATACAGCGGACGTGAAGCAAATCGTCGAGATCGTATTCCGTGTCGAAACGCCGCAACTGGCTGGACGGCACTTCCGGATGTTCCGGCCATTCCTGGCGGTACAATTCATACGCTTCCCGCTGGATAATTACTCGGGCATGGGGAAAACGCGGAATATTGCCGGTATGGTCGAAGTGATGATGGGTTACCACGATATCCGTTACCAGGCGCGGTTCGATGGCCAGCGATGCCAGTTCCGGAAACGGATCGTGCAACGTCACTCTGAACTGTTGGGCTTTGACCGCATCCTGAAATCCGGTATCGATCAGAATGGTCCGGCCGTCCATCTGAAGCACATAAAAGCCCCAGACGATCGGCACGGACTGGCTCGCGGATCCGCTGGACAGAACGGAACTTTCCGGCAATTCGGATTTTCCATTGACGATGAAATAAAGCGAGGGGCGGCATACTGCGAGATCGCGCATGGTCATAGTAAGCTGAGCTCCTGATTAAAAGGGTATGAACATAATATGGCCGGAAACTTTTTCCGGCGTCACAGTACGGTCGTAGACGCGCCATAAAAATGAGAACGTATGGCGGTCCGGCGCCGTTTGGGTCATAATAAACGGGAAAATAAACTGGCTGCGGGTTTGGCCTTCCCGTTCGTACCGGTAAAGATATTCCAGCAAATGGAACATGGACGCGTCTTTGCCGTTCCGTCCGCCCGCCAGAAAGAAGAACGTGTTCCATTTCGTTTCGCCGTTCAGTGCTTCATAGTCATAGAACAACGGCAGACAGAAAATATGCCGGTAAGGCAGCGTCTGCGTATATTTTTCCGCCAGTTGCCGGCGAAAAGCCGTCCAGTCCGGCTTCTGCTCCTTATTGAGTTCGATTTTAAGCTTCAGTTCCGTTGCCAACTGTCGTAGTTGTTCTTCCGCCGTTTTTTGTTCGGTTGCCGTCATCTCCGGACGGAAGCTCCAATGCCGTCGATGGCCGGACTTGCGATTTTCCAGCCTGGTCAGCGTCGCCGCCGCGTCGCTGAGCTTTTTGCCGTCCGTGCCTGGCTTCCAGACCGCCCATTCTTCCGCCGTTTGAAACCACAGCGGGAAGAACACGGCATTGCTGGATTTCCGGACGGTCCACCGCAGTTTACAGTCGTCTTTGACCGGATGGTACCGATTGAGCCGGGGCAGCCCGGCGGCATCGTGGGTTTCGCAATTCCAGTTGAACAGCAACAGCATACTGATATGATCGGGATCGAAATTCAAGACCGACGGCCACCCGTTGTTGACGGAAACCAACGGCCAGAAATGCCAGCTGTCCAGGTGCCCCGTCCGGTCGAATTCATACTCGGCCACCGGCCAGACGAACGCGTTGTAAACGCTGCCGTCGTTCCGGTCGTGGTAATAATGATAAAGCGGGCCGCAGAGGTTCAGATACCAGCTTTCCGGGGTGTTGCCGTGCCAGAACAGCGGAAAGCTGACGATATAGCGGTCTTCGCGGTTCCAGAACTGGGCATAGAGCGGAAAAAGGCCGAGGCAGTGCATGGGATCTTCTTCGGCTTCTTCGCCATCCGCGGGGGCTTGTTTGCCGTTCGATTTGGCCTTCTTCTCGTCTTTCGCCGTCTTTTTTTGGGGGGGCGGCGGGACATCTTCATCGGTTTCGACGCGATGATTCAGGCCCAGAACGTTATAATGATTCTGGTCGACGGTGAAAAGCGGCCATAGATTAACCTTGGGCTGATCGGAATCCGCCTCGGAATCCGTCGCCGCATTTTCCGCCTGCAACGCGGCGGCCAACAGGAACCCTCCGACGATCGAACCAATGCTTCGAATATTCATAGCGGTACTTGTTTCCTCCACATCGATAATAAAATACCGGCCATACCGGATAAATCAATCGGAAAGCGGGGTTTCAAACCTCGGAATAACGTTTAATGTCCTTTATAGTCGGCCGGTTTGGTCACTTCCCGGCGTCGCCACAGAAAATGGTCGACCGGTTTGCCTTGAGATAGCCAGCGGGCCTCAAAGTCGGTTTTCAGGTCCAGAAAGTCTGCCATTCCCTCCGGATATGGCTCGAAGAAACCGGATTCGGTCACCAACTGCGTCACCGCTTTCAGATAAATCCGGTCGTCGGTCGAAAAGTGAAACATGCCCCCGGGCCGCAGAATCCGGTGCAGGTGGGTCATGAAATCGGAACAGAGCAACCGGTTTTGCCGATGCCGTCCCTTGGGCCACGGATCGGGACACAGGATGTGGACCCGATGGAGCCAGCCGTCGGGAATCATCTGTCCGGCCAGCATTCGGGCTTCCACCCGCAACGGATACAGGTTGGTTACGTTCTGACGCTGAATTTTATGAACGAGGTGCCGCAGCCGGCCGATCATCACGTCCGCTGCCAGCACCAGCCGTTCGGGGTGCCGTTGCGCCAGTTGGACGGTAAACGTTCCCTTGCCGCAACCGAGATCGAGTTCGATCGGGCGGTCGGGCGGAAACGGACAAAGTTCGTCGAGGCGGCAGTAGTCGCCGGTCAGAATCCGAATGAACTGGTCTTCGTATTTATTCCGCATTATCGCCAAAAGTCCGTGCAATTGTTAAGATTCGGGGCTATATTAAGGCTTTTACAATAGCTGACGGAACCGGTTTTTTCCAGATCGAGAGCAGGTTAAACGGGAAATATCCAGGGAGAACGATGCGAATCCTATTCGTCTGTACCGGCAATACATGTCGCAGCCCCATGTGCGAAGCCTACTTCAACCACCTCTGCCGTCAGGCCGGACAAACCGGGGCGGAAGCGGTTTCCGCCGGGGTCTGTGCCGACGGCAACGAAGCGATGTCGGCGTCCGCCGCTGCGATCATGGCCGAGTTCGGCATCGACTGCCGTTCCTTCCGGACCCGGCAATTGACCTCGGCAATATTGGACACTGCCGATCGGATCGTGGTCATGGGCGCCAGCCACGTCCGTCAGATCGGGCTGATGGCGCCGGACATGCTGGACAAGACCCGGCTGCTGCTGGAATACGCCGACTGCGGGCGGCGCGATGTGGCCGATCCGTTCGGCGGCTCGGTGGAAGTTTACCGCCGCTGTTTTCAGGAAATGAAACCGGCGTTGGATAATCTGTTTCTAGAGATCAATCGGACAATGCACCAATAAATCAGGTCGAGATAAGGAGGATTGAAACATGAAGAAGATCACCGACTGGCAACCGTTGCCGAAAATTAAACTCGCCATCGCCACCGATCACGGCGGCTTTGAAATGAAAAAGGCCCTGATTAAATTTCTGGAAGGCAAAAAGAAGTTTGAAGTGACCGACTGCGGACCCTGCTGTCTCGACCCCGCCGACGACTATCCGGATTTTGCCGGCATCGCCGGCAATCTGCTGACCCGTGGCGAAGTCGACTGCGGCATTCTGATTTGCCGTTCCGGGGTGGGCATGGGCATCAACGCCAACCGTTTCCACAATGTTCGCGCCGCCGTGGTCTACGAACCCGTGGTTGCCAAACTCAGCCGCGAACACAACTGTTCCAACATGCTGGTGTTGCCCGGCGACTTTGCCGACCTCGCCAAGGCCGAACAGATTATCGACACCTGGATTTCTACGCCGTTCACCAACGACCCTCGGCATGTCCGCCGGCTCGAAAAGCTCGAACGCAACTCCTATGACGATATCGCCGCTGTCCGCAGCGTCGATCCCGAACTGGCCGCGATGATCGACCGCGAAGCCGACCGGCAGAAGTTCGGCATCGAACTGATCGCCTCTGAAAACTTCACCAGTACCGCCGTCCGCGCCGCGCAGGGCTCCGTGCTGACCAACAAATACGCCGAAGGCTATCCCGGCAAGCGCTATTACAACGGCTGCGAACACATCGACGAAGTCGAATCGCTGGCCATCGCCCGTGCCTGCAAACTGTTCGGCGCCGAAGCCGCCAACGTCCAGCCGCATTCCGGCAGCCAGGCCAATATGGCCGTCTATTTCGCCCTCATCAATCCCGGCGATACCATTATGGCGATGAGTCTCGATCATGGCGGCCACCTGACCCACGGCCATCCGATGAATTTCAGCGGCATGCTCTACAACGTGGTTCCCTACGGCGTCAATCGCGAAACCGAAATGCTCGATTACGACGAACTCGAAAAAATGGCCAAAGAACATCAGCCGAAACTGTTGGTCGTGGGCGCCAGCGCCTATCCGCGCGTCTTCGACTTTGCCCGGTTGCGGGCGATTGCCGACAGCGTGGGGGCCAAGATGTTCGTCGACATGGCGCACATCGCGGGTCTGGTCGCCGCCGGCGAACATCCCAGTCCGGTGCCCTATGCCGATGTTGTTTCCACCACTACTCACAAGACGCTTCGCGGTCCCCGCGGCGGTCTGATTCTCTGCAAGGAACAGTATCTCAAGGCGATCAATTCCAAGACGTTCCCGGGGCTCCAGGGCGGACCGCTGGAACACGTCATCGCCGGGAAAGCCGTCTGTCTGAAAGAAGCCATGACGCCGGAATTCAAAGCCTATCAGCACCAGATCAAATTGAACGCCGCCAAACTGGCGTCCGAACTGGCCAACTGCGGTTTCCGGATCGTCTCCGGCGGCACCGACAACCATCTGATGCTGGTCGACTTGCGGCCGAAAAACGCCAAGGGCCGGACGGTGGCCACCGCGCTCGATAAGGCGCGCATCACGGTCAATGCCAACACCATTCCGTTCGACCCCGAAAAACCGTACATCGCCAGCGGCGTTCGCATCGGGACTCCGGCGGTAACGACGCGCGGCATGAAGGAAGCGGAAATGGTTCGGATCGCCGACTTCATCAACCGCGCGGTCGCGGTGATGGACGACGAAGCGGCGTTGCGGAAGATCGGCGAAGAAGTCAAAGCCTTTACCGCTGCGTTTCCGCTTCCCCAGTTTTAATCATTGTTTGAACTAATGAGGAGAGTACTCCCATGATCGATTTGAAACTCATCCGGGAAAATCCGGAACTGGCCAAGGCCACCTGTAAAAAACGCGGCTGCGACGTCGATATCGACGCCATTGCCGCCGCCGACCGCGAACACCGCGAAGCGGTTCAGAAAGCCGAGGCCCTCCGCGCCGAACGCAACCGGCTCAGCAAGGAATGCCAGTCCAACCCCGACGCCCGCACCAAAGTCAAGGCGATGAAAGACGAAATGGCCGCGCTCGAAGAACGCAGCACCGTTCTCGCCAAAGAAATCGAAGAAAAACTCAGTTGGCTCCCCAACCTGATCGACGATGCCGTTCCTCAGGGCGCGACCGATGCCGACAATCAGGAAATCAAAAAAGTCGGCGCGATCCCGCAGTTCGACTTCAAGCCCCGCGACCACCAGGAACTCGGCGAGATGCTCGGCATTATCGACGCCGCCCGCGGCGCCAAAGTTGCCCAGGCCGGTTTCTATTACTGGAAAGGCAAGGGCGCTCAGCTCTGCCAGGCGATGTTCTTCTGGGCACAGCAGGAATTGATCAAACGCGGCTTCACGCTGTTCATGACCCCGTGCGCCGCCAAGGAACACACGCTGTACGGCACCGGCTATCTGCCGTTCTTCGCCGACCAGACTTACGCGCTGAAAAACGAAGACCTGGCGTTGATCGGGACTTCGGAACAGACGCTGGTCGGCTATCATACCGACGAAATTCTTGACGCCGACAAACTGCCGTTGATGTACACCGCCTACACTCCCTGTTTCCGGACGGAAAAAGGCAGTTACGGCAAGGCGTCGCGCGGCATTTTCCGCGTCCACCAGTTCCACAAAGTCGAACAGATCATCTTCTGTCTGCCGCAGGATTCGGTGAAATACCATCAGTTCTGCCTCGACAACGAAGAATATCTGTTGCAGAAACTCGGCATTCCTTATCACGTGGTCAACGTCTGCCTCGGCGACATGGGCGCTCCCGGCTATCGCAAGTTCGACGTGGAAGCCTGGTTCCCGGGTTTCAGTGCCTACCGCGAAGTCACGTCCAACACCAATCTGACCGACTTCCAGTCCAACCGGCTGAAGATCCGGTTCAAGGACAAGGACGGCAACAAAGGTCTGGTCCACACCATCAGCGCCACCGCGCTGACCGACCGCGTGGCGATTGCCATGTTGGAAAACTTCCAGCAGGCCGACGGCTCCGTGATCGTGCCGGAAGTGCTGCGTCCGCTGACCGGGTTCGACAAGATCGAACCGGCCAAGTAGAACCACTCCGGCCGACGTCCGATGGAAGACAACGACCAGGCCATGCAGCGGGCGGTCAAATTTCTGGCCGTCCGCGCGCACAGCACCGCCGAACTGAAAGAAAAGTTGCTGCGGCGGGAGTTGCCGTACGCCGCCGTCCATTTTGCGTTGGCGGAATGCAAACGTCTGGGTTATCTGGACGACCGGCAGTTTGCCAAAGAATATCTTGAAGAAATGCGCGGCCGCGGCTGGGGCGACCGCAAATGCCGGATGGGCCTCCAGAAGAAAGGCGTTGACCGGGCCGTTATCGACGAAATTTTTGCCGACGGCGACGATCCGGAAGCGGCATTGCAGCGGGCCGCCGCCGTCTTCGAGCGAAAATGGCAGACGTTGCAGCGCGAACCCGATCCGCGCAAGCGTCAGGAAAAAGTCTTTCGGTTTATGGTTTCGCGCGGTTTTCCCGCTGAAACGGTCATGACGTTGATCCGCCGGGCTTCCCGTCCCGAATAGCCCGGTTTCATGCTTGGCGACGAAAGTCGGAAAAACGATCTTGAGAAGCCTCATCATTTCCCAATTTTAAACCTCATTTTCAGCCTGTTGTCGTGCGATAATAGATCAATAAAAGCAACTTGCGAGGACGTGCAAATCGAGCGGCAAAGGTCACCGCGCGAATTGCATAACGGCGCAGAACGGGATATATTATAACTTTTTTAATAATCCAGGAAAAATCATGGTAATGACTTCGGCCATACAGCCGCTGATTCTTTGTCCCGGAGCCTGCCGGTTGCGGGCCGCGCTTTTTCTCAGCGGCGAGGGCAGCAATGCCGCCCGACTGCTGGAACAGTGGTCGCCGGATCTTGCGTGGGAAGCCGTAGTGGTAGTGACGGACCGTCCGGAGACCAGCCGGGCCGCGGAACTGGCGGCGCGCTACGGGGTCCCGCTGCTCGGACACGATATTCTGCGTTTTTATCAGGAGCACGGCGAAAACCGCGTGACGCTGGCCACCGACCACGGACGTCGGTTGCGGGAAGACTGGACGGCGGAACTGCGGATTCGTCTGGCGCCGTATCGGCCCGATTTCGGGATTCTGGCCGGATTTATTCCGCTGTGCAATATTACGGCGGATTTCCCGTGTCTGAACGTGCATCCCGGCGATTTGACGTATCTGCGCGACGGGCGGCGGTATCTGGTGGGACTTCATCAGATTCCGATCGAACGCGCTATGCTGGCCGGGTTAGCCAGTCTGCGCTCCAGCGTGATTCTGGCGCAACCTTATACCGGCGGCGGTCACGAAGAAATGGATTCCGGTCCGCTGCTGGGAATTTCCACTCCAGTGAACATCGATCTGGAAGGACATAAACCGGAAGAATTGCAACGAATGTATGATCGGCGCCCGGACAAAAAACCGGCCTCTGGCTACGGCGACGAACTGGAAAGACTGGCCCGGCGGCATCAGGAACGGTTGAAACAGGATGGCGACTGGGTGGTTTTTCCGGCGGCGGTACGGGATTTCGCCGCCGGCAAGTTCGGTCTGGACAAACAACGGCAACTTTATTTTCAGGACGAATCCGTCTGGCGGTCGGTGACAACGGTGGAATACGACCGGCAGGGCCACGCCCGACTGGTACCGACGGCAACCCTTTAACAGCGGCAACTTTATGCTCAAGCAGAACATACGGACGATTTGGGTTCAGGTGACGTCCCGACGCTATGGCTGCGGCGTGTTGCTGATTTCGAATCTGCTGTTGCTGGCGGTGATCGGTTTGCTGACGGCGGCGGATTGGTATTTGCCGGCTTATGTGGGCAACCGGCTGTTGCCGCAGGTGACGGCGGCGGCCGGGATCAAGGGCGTGTCCGCGCAGGTGCGGCGGATCGGGCTGACGGGCGCCGACTTGGCGGACGTGCGGTTGGAACTGGACGGTACCCGGGTGCTGGAAGTCGATTCCTTGCGGGTGGACTACATTTTGCCTTGGCGCTTCTGGAACGGCGAACTGCGGATTACGGCACTGGACTTGAGCGGTGTCAAAATCAAGGCGGTCTGGAAGGACGGCCAATTCCGAATCCCCGGAATTTATCCCGAGTTGATGGCGAAAAAAACAGCGGCGGCGGAAAGTGCCGCCGAGGCGGAACCGTCGCGGCTCCGGCTGGAGGAAATCCGGTTGTCGCGGGGCGTATTTCAAATCGAGACGGAAACCGCGCTGACGGAGATACCGTTCACGCTGTCCATGCGGCAGAACCGGTCCGGAATGATTACGTGCGGCTGGGCGATCAGTTGCGGCGAAGACCGCGGCGACGGTACTTTGGAATGGCAGCAGAACGACGGCCATCTGAAAATCAAATGCAACGGCGTGCTGCATCCCAAACGCTATGCCGGACTGTTGCCGGGCATGCAGCACGGAGACGGTCCCGGCAACGTCAAATACGAGGGGATGATCGAAGTTTCCCGGCTGCATGACACGCCGCAACTTTCCGCTCAACTGGAGTTCCCTTCTCTGAAACTGGCGACGCACGGCTGGACGTTCGGCAATGTTGCCGCCGCCGTGCCGGTCAAACTGCAACTGGATGGCCAGGCGGGGACGTATCACTATCGGTTTTCCAATCTGGCGGTTTCCGGGCCGGCGGCGCTGGTGCTGGATCGGGCCGGCGGCCGGATAACGGTGACGGACGACGCTATCAGAATCAACGGCAAGTTGCAGGCGCATGGTGCCGCCGGAGCGCAGGGCGGCGGGGCCGTGCAACTGGCGTCCCGCTTGATGTTCGACAACGACTATCAATTCAACTGGTCGCTCCGGCGGCAGTGGGGCGACTGGCACTGGCAGGGGCAAACCCGGGCGACTGCGCCGGGCGGGACCGCAATTCAGGCAACCATCGGCGGCGGTCGCCTGGAAGTCGCGAATCTGAACTGGAAGGCGGACGGCGATTGCGGAATCGGTCGCGCGGGAATGCTGTTCGGCGCGACGGCGGAATTATCGTTGCAGCCGGAAGCCCGCTGGACGAAAAACGCGGACGGCAACCGGCAGACGCCGTTGACGGTGACTGCCGAGGTGCCGACGATCAAAACCAATCTTCGACTCGACGGCGGGCAGTTGTCCGGTCACGTGACGCTGTTTACGGCGGCGCTGAAAATAATGCCGCTGGGTTTGCGGGGAAGTCGGATCAATCTCGATTTCCCGTTGCAGACCGGCGCGACGCCGGGCGCGCTGAAAGTGGAAAACATTCTGCTGAACGGACGCCATCTGGCGGATATCGCCATGAAGATTACCCGCCAGTCGGACGGTTTGGCGTTGGACGGCAGTTTGAAACAGGATTTTCTGCCGGGCACCGACTGGCATTGCCGGGCTTATCTGGCTTGGCAGCCCTATGGCCATGGCGAACTGGCCTTGGAAGTTGCGCCCTATACGCCGCCGGAACCGCTGGATCTGGGACGTTACTGGCCGGGATTGGCGGGCATGACGTTCCATGGCCGGATCGCCGGCGGTTTCAAGTATCGCTTCGGCGGCGGCGTGATGGGCGGCGAAGCCGCGTTCCAGCTTCAGGACGGCACGATTCAGACCCAAAAGAACGAGTTGGCAATCACCGGAATCGACGCTCAGGTGCGGTTCCCGTCGTTGCCGGCGTTGCAGACGCCGCCGTCGCAGCGGCTGGCCTGTCGGGAACTGCGGATGGGTAAATATCTGCTGCGCGATGCGGAGGTGACATTCCAACTGGACGCCGACGGGGCGCTGTTGCTGGAAAACCTCTCCGCCGGATGGTGCGGCGGCCGCCTTTATTCGCATTCGCTACGGATCAAACCCGGCCAGAAGACGTGGCAGGCAACGATTTATTGCGAAGGGTTGGAACTGGCTCCGCTGATTCGGGAACTGGGAATTGCCGAAGCGGAAGGGACCGGCGCGGTTCACGGCCGGATTCCGGTGACGTTCGGCGCGGGCGGAATTTATCTGCAACCGGGCTTTTTATATTCAGTGCCGGGCGAAAAGAATCAGCTTCGGCTGCGGGCTGCGGAAACGGTCATGGAGGGGATTCCGCCGGAGACGCCGGCGTACTCTCAACTGGACCTGGCGGTGGAGGCGTTGAAGAGTTTCGACTATGCCTGGACCCGGCTGAATTTCCGGACCGAGGGCGACGAACTGAAAGTCGAGGTGCAACTCGACGGGAAACCGACGCGGGTGCTGCCGTTTACCGTGCGTCGAGGCGAGTTCATCCGGGTCAACGGGCCGGGTGCCCGTTTCGAAGGAATTCAATTGGACATTCATTTATCCGTGCCGCTCAACCGGCTGTTGGATTTCAATCAACGTGTGCAAAATATATTGCGAGGTAAGGTAAAATGAAACGAACGGTGTTATGGGCGCTGGCTCCGGCCGTGGCGCTGTGTGGCTGTACTCATCAGCTGGAAACGAAGAACGACATCAATCTGAAACCGATTGAAGTCAAACCGGTCCACATCACGCTGGACGTGAACGTCAAAGTGAAGGTGGACAAAGCGCTGGATTCCAGTTTCAACGAAGTCGATCAGGCCGCCGCCGGCAAACCGGGCGAACTGACGCCGGTCATGGCCGAGCCGGCCGGTAAACCGGGCGAACTGACGCCGGTTATTCCAGATTCGACCAAGCCGGAAATCAAACCGGTTAATCCGGTCAAAGCCGCCGCCATTGCCCGCATCAAGGAACGGCTGTCCCAGATCAACGATTTCAAAGTCAGGGGAATTCTCGGCGAAAGCAATGCCGGATTTCTGGGCTTGATCAAAGCGGATGCCGTCGCCAAAAAACTGGCGGAAACCGAAAACGGCGACCGCTGGATCATTTATCAGGAGATTGCCAAACAGAAGAATACCACGCCGGAAATGGTGGCCAAGCGTCGGGCGCTGAAAAATGTCGCCCGTGCCGCCGCCGGAGTATGGATTCAGTCGCCGGACGGATCATGGCGTCAGAAGACGCCGGCGGAAGCCGAACGCGATCAGGCTGCGTTGAAAACTGCGGGAACGACTTCGGGACAAGCGTCTCCGACGGTTCCCGCCAATCATTAATCGAGGAGAAGGGGTGATGAAATTTTTATGGCTGTTGTCAACCGTCGGATTGCTGTTGACCGGATGCGCGGTATTTCCTCCGTCCGCCGGCAACTTTACGGTCAATCCGATGTTTGGCGACAATATGGTATTGCAGCGCGATCTGGCGGCTCCGGTCTGGGGTACGGCTGAACGCGGTCGTACTGTGACGGTGGAAATCGCCGGCCGCAAGTATGACGCGGAAGCCGATCAAACCGGAAAATGGCAGGTCAAACTGGACCCGATGCCGGCCGGCGGCCCGTATACCATGACCGTCAGCGGACGCTACCGCAGCGTGGAATTCAAAAATATTCTGTTCGGCGACGTCTGGCTCTGTACCGGTCAGTCCAATATGGAATGGCCGCTGAAACAGGCCCGGAATGCCGCTCAGGAAATCGCGGCGGCCCGCTATCCTCAACTGCGGCTGTTCTGCGTCACCAAAAAAGTGGCGTGGAAACCGGTCGGCGAAGTGGACGGCGTCTGGATGCCGTGTACGCCGGAAACGGTGCCGAATTTTTCCGCTGTCGGCTATTTCTTCGGTCGCGATTTGCAACGGGAACTCAATGTGCCGATCGGCTTGATTAACTGCAACTGGGGCGGAACTCCGGCGGAAGCCTGGACGGCGCTCGGCAAACTGCAAGCGTCGCCGGAACTGAAACCGCTGGCGGACAAAGCGCTGGATGCGCAGCGAAACGAGCCGCGCCAGCAACAGGCGTTTCAGGCGAAACTCAATGCTTACAAGCGGACGGTGGATGGATATTTTCAAAAATATGCGGCGGCTTCGACTGCCGTCAACTGGACTTCGCCGGCGTTTTCGGATCACGCGTGGCCGGTCATGGCCCAACCCGGTCCCTGGGAACGGTTCATGGAGATTGACGGCGTGGTGCAGTTTCGCAAGACGGTGGCGATTCCGGCGGCCTGGGCCGGCCACGATCTTACTCTGTCGCTGGGCAAAGTGGACGACTTCGACCAGACTTATTTCAACGGCGTCAAAGTGGGCGGCATCAGCGGCGACAACCTGTCGGCCTGGATCACGCCGCGCCAGTACACGGTGCCGGGCAAACTGGTGAAACCGGGCAAAGCGGTAATTGCCGTGGCAGTGTACGATCATTTCAGCACCGGCGGTTTTACCGGAACCGCGGCCGACATGAAGTTGACGGCCGCTCACGAAGACCTTAGTCTGGCCGGCGACTGGCGCTATCGTGTGGCCTGGAAAACGCAACTGACCAAGCCGACCTGGCCGGAACCGCCTATGCGGCGGCAGAATCTGGCCGGATCGCTGTACAACGGCATGCTGCGGCCCATCGTACCCTACGGAATCAAGGGTGCGATCTGGTATCAGGGCGAAAGCAATGCCGGGCGCGCGTATCAGTATCGGACGCTGTTGCCGGCGATGATCGCCTGCTGGCGTGAACAATGGGGGCAGGGCAACTTCCCGTTCCTGATCGTCCAGCTGGCAAATTTCGAGGCACCCAACGCGCAACCGGTAGAATCCGACTGGGCGGAACTCCGCGAAGCCCAGCAGTTGACTGCTGCTCATGAGGAAAGCTGCAATATTATCTGTGCGATTGATATCGGCATGAAAAAACGATTCATCCGCTGAATAAACAGGAAGTGGGCCGCCGGTTGATGCTGGCGGCGTTGACGACCGCCTACGAACAGGAAATCGTGGACGGCGGTCCGCAATTCCTCTCTTATCGGGTGGACGGCAATCGGATGATTTTGCGGTTCCGGAATGTCGGCGGCGGCCTGGTGGCGCACGGCAGCAAACTGCAACGGTTCCAGATTGCCGGGGGCGACCGGAAATTCGTCTGGGCCGAGGCCACGATTCAGGACGATACCGTGGTAGTGTCCAGTCCGGCGGTGCCGAACCCGGTGGCGGTGCGGTATGCCTGGTCGGAAAATCCGGCCGGGGCCAATTTGTACAATCAGGACGGCTTGCCGGCATTTCCGTTTCGGACCGACGACTGGCCGGGCATAACCGCCAACAAACACTAGCCTCAACCACGTTTGGAAAACAATTAGCCTTGCAGAAAAAAATCTGCAAGGCTTTTTTATTTGTCAAAAAGAAGTTATGAAGTATTGTATACAATACTTCAGGCATGGAAAAAAGGTAAAATTCGATGGGTTCCAAACACTATCCGCTCAGTGAGAACATCTATCAGCGACTGTTGCGCCGCATTCTCGATGGCGCGATTCCCGCCGGTGCGCGGTTGAAAGAAGAACAACTCAGTGCCGATTTGGGCGTGAGTCGGACGCCGTTGCGCGAAGCGTTGATCCGGCTGGCGCGCGAAGGCATTCTGGAACAGCAGCCGAGACATGGGTGCCGAGTCCGGGCATTGCCGGAAAACGAAATTGCCCAGCTGATGGAGTGTCGGACGCTGCTGGAAACGTTGGTGGTTCGGCAATGGTTCGACCGGATTGACCGGGATCGGGTGCGGAAGCTGGCGGAACAGCTGGCGCGGATTCCGGCGGACGCCGGGCCGGACGCCCGGCAGGCGCTGTTGGCCGCCGACGAGGAAATGCATGCGATTATTGCAGCCGCCTGCGCCAACCGTTTTCTCGCCGAACAGCTTGAACATTTGCTGCTGCAATGCCGTCCGTATCGGGTGTTGCGGTGCGCTGAGGCCGAAGACTGGACCGCCGTCCGGCAGGAGCGCCGGGCGATTGCCGAGGCGATTTTGCAGGACCGTCGGGAAGAAGCGGCGGCGGGACTGGCGGCGCATTTTGCCAATTGTCTGCGCTTTTATTGTCCGGAACCGGAAGGCGACGGAAAATGCTGAAAAAGTTGTTTTTGCCGGTGGGGATTATCCTGGCGGTGATGGTGGCGTGGGTGATACCGTGGCCCGGACGGCAATTGCAGCAACTGGGGATCGGAAGTATTCTGGTGGCGGGAATTTTTGCGATCAACGGCTGGTCGGTGCGCTGGCAGTCCGGCGCGTTTGATCGACGTTTTCCTCCGGTATTTCTGTGGTCGGCGGTGCTGACGCTGGCCGCCGGACCGTTATTGGGACGGCTGGTCGGGGGAATGCTGTTCGACGCGCCGCTGCTGATTTTGGGGATTACGCTGATGGCGGCGTCGCCGACGATGATTGCCTCGGCTATTGTCACCACCGAAGTGGCGGGCGGCAACACGTTGTGGGCGCTGTTTTTCACGCTGGGCATCAATCTGACCAGTATTTTCACGATGCCGGTGATGCTGAAACTTTGCGTCAACGGGTTGGGGCAGGTGACGATCGATTCCGGAACTTTGTTGTTCAAATTGATTGTCCTGATGCTGGTGCCGTTTCTGGCAGGCGCCGGTCTGCGGCGGGGATTCCGGAAAAAAATCATGCCGTGGTGGTTCGGTTATTTGCCGTCGCTGGCCGTGATTACGATCGTTTACGCGACGATGGCTTCGGCGCGAGAGCAGTTGGCGGGATATTCCGTCGATGTTCTGGCGAAAGTGGCGGTGGCGGCATTGCTCATCCATCTGATCCTGATGGGGGGGCTGGCGGCGAGCGGACGGCGTTTTTTCGGTCTGCGGCCGCCGGAAAACCGGGCCCTGTTTTTTACCGGCGCGCAGAAGTCGATGGTAGTGGGCGTCAGCGTCCTGGCGGCGTTGGGCGGGCAATACGGCGCGGCAGCGGTCGTGATTCTGGCTTCTTACTTCGTGCAACTGCTGTTTGACGCGTCGCTGGCGGCCTGGCTGAGCGGACGGAAGAAAAATTGAGACTTGTTTTTCTGTCGTGATAAAATCTTGACTCCGGCGCGCAGACGACAAATTTTATTGATTGCCGGGAGGGGGAATCTTGTATCGAGATTGCGGCGGTTCTATATTATTTTCTCAGTCACGGAAGCGAAGAAACGGAAACGGTCGGTGAAGGTATGAAAAATGCCGGAATGGGATATTTTCTGCTGGTCTGGTGTCTGGGGTGCGCCGCGGTTTATGGGGCGGTGCATGGTGCGGCCGGTCGGGTCAGCGATGAAAGTAAATTCATTTATTACGTAAAAATCGGCCAATCTTCTCTGGCGGCCAGATATATTAACGTATTGCACGGACAACCGCAGACGCCGGAGGGCCGGAAAGCATTGACCGAAGCGTTGGCGTCCGGACTTTTAAAACCGGCGGGGAGCCCCGCATCCGGACGGAAAACACCATGATGCCGAAACAAAAGTTTTTCTGGGATCGGTTGATGCTGGGGTTGGCGCTGGGGTATTTGCTGCTACCGTTCATTATCTTCTGCTGCGGCTGGCTGCGGTGGCCGCTGGCGGCGGGCGGATGTCTGTTGCTGGGGGTGGGCGTATATCGGATGTGGGCCGATTTGACGCCGTCGCTGCGACCGGAAATGCTGACGCGGAGACAATGGGGATGGGGAGTGGGAATCCTCCTGCTGCTGGCGGTCTGGTGTTTTTTTTCCGGCATCGGTGGTTTCAGTTTTCAGAATTACGATCATCTTTATCGCAATGCCATTTTTCGTGATCTGATCAATCTGGACTGGCCGGTTCGGTATGGCGTTCGGGATGGGGCAGGGCAGGTCACGAGTTATCGCATGTCGTATTATATCGGCTTTTGGCTGCCGGCGGCGCTGGTCGGCAAATATGAAGGCGAAGCCGTGGCACAAGTCGTTCTGCTGCTATGGACGATTGGCGGCTGCGGACTGACGGTTTACTATCTGCACCGGCTCTGTCCCCGACTGCCGGCGGCGGTGATGGCGTTGTTGCTGATTTTCTGGAGCGGAATGGATGTGGTCGGCGGGTGGATTGTGTCGCCGTCCCAAGGTTGGTCGGATTGGGAAAAACATCTGGAAAACTGGAATTATAATGCGCAGTACTCGTGCTTTACGACGGCGCTGTATTGGGTTTTCAACCAAGCGTTGCCGTCCTGGCTGGCAGTGGCGCTGATCCTGAATTTCCGGACGCATCATTCGAGCATCTATTTGCTCTTGGCGCTGCTGGCTTTTTTTGCTCCGTTGCCGTTTATCGGTTTTATCCCGATCGTGCTCTTTTTGACGTATGAGGATCTGCTGAAAAGTAAAACCGGCGCCGCGCCGTACTCGCTTGGTCGACGGCTGGCGGAACGGACCCGGCAATGTTTTTCCGTTCCCAATCTGGTTGGCGGAGTATTGCTGGCGGTGACGTTGGCTTTTTTTTCCCGGAGCCATGCGGAGCAGCATTTTCATCTGCCGGCGCCGGTCGATTGGAAATGGGATCACTACGGATGGTTTATTGTTTGTGAGTTCGGGCTGCTGGCGGCGGTGATGGGCTGGCATTATCGTCGTCGTCCGCTGTTTTATCTGACGGTGCTGCTGTTGTTGCTCTATCCGGCGATTTATTACGGTCCGACGTATGAGTTCGGCATGCGGGCATCGCTTCCGGCTTTGCTGGTATTGCTGGTTTTTACGGCTGATTTTCTGGCGGATCGGAACTCTTCCCGGTGGCGGCGGGCGGTTTTGATCGGATTGCTGGCGGTCGGCGTGGTTACTCCGGTTCATGAAATCTGGCGGTCCATGAAGCATACCGCGCAGTATTATAGTGGAAAATCGGACCGGCTGCGTCTGGATCAGCTGGGGTCATTGAATGACGTTCTTGCTTCCGCCAATAATTTCATTACCGAAAACCGGGGTGTTTTCAGCGAGTACTTGATGCGGCGTCCGGTGCCGCCTAATCCATGAATTTGACGACTTCGGCGATCGGCCGTTTGGCGGGACCGGTCGACGGTCGCGCCGGATGTCCGATCGGCACCACGGCCATGAATTCGCCCGCCGGTTCGCCCAGAAATTCCAGCACATCGTCCTTGATCATATAGAGGATACCCAGCCAGACCGTTGCCAGTCCCAGCGAAGTGGCAGCCAGCAGCAGATTTTCCACGGCGGCGGCGGAGTTTTGAATTTCCATGGTCCGGAAAAAATCCCGGCCTTTTTCCTGGTCGACTTTGAACAATTCCGTGCCGTGACTGATTAACTCGGCGGTATTGGCCACGGCGATGACTGCCGGCGCGTTATAAATGCTTTTGGCGCTCATGCGCATCAGCACGGATGCCGGACGTGGGAACTGCGCCACTTTTTCCGTGACCAGTTTGGCCAGCGCTTCTTTTTTCTCGCCGCGCAACACGATAAACCGCCAGGACTGGCTGTTGTGGGCGGACGGGGCGCAGTTGGCTGCCTCCAGTACGGTCATCAATAATTCGTTGCTGACCGGTTCCGGGGCGTACTGGCGGATGCTGTGTCGCCGGTGAATAACTTCCAGGGTATCATTATGAATCGGATCGATCGTTTCCATCGTCGTTATCTCTCGCTTTGCGGTTGTTGAAAGAACATAATTTACCACCGCTTTCCCCGCCTGACAAGAAATTCCGGCTGTGGTGCGATTGTACACAAATGTGATGCGTGAATTCATAGTAAAAAAGTATTTTCCGGTATAATCTTTAATAAATGGGAAATAAGTCATCCCGTCAAAGAGGAGCTTCCTATCATGGCTAAGCAGAAATACGGACACGGCAATACCGACTGGTTTGTTCACGATCGTTTCGGCATGTTCATTCACTGGGGTCTGTATTCGATGCCGGCCCGGCACGAATGGGTTCGGAACCTCGAATCCATCAGTACGGCGGACTATCAGAAATATTTCGACCGTTTCGACCCCGATCTGTTCGATCCCAAAGTCTGGGCCGCCGCCGCGAAAAACGCCGGTATGAAATATTTCGTCATTACCACCAAACACCATGAAGGTTTTTGTCTCTGGGATTCGAAATACACCGATTACAAAGCCACCAATACGCCTTGTCGTCGCAATCTGCTCAAGGATGTTGTGGCGGCGTTCCGGGCCGAAGGAATCCGCGTCGGCTTCTATTATTCGCTGATCGACTGGCACCATCCGGAATTTTCCATCGACAAACTTCACCCGGAACGCAACCTTCCCGGTATTCGCGACCGTAAGCGTGACATGCGCAAATACGCCAAGTACATGCGCGACCAGGTTACCGAACTGTTGACGCAATTCGGCAAAATCGACGTGATGTGGTTCGACTTCTCCTATCCCGGCGAGGACGGCAAAGGATGTGACGACTGGGAATCGGAAAAATTGGTCAAGTTGATTCGCAAATTACAGCCGGAAGTGGTCATCGACAACCGGCTCGACCTGCCGGGCTCCGGCGACATCGTGACCCCGGAACAGTATGTGCCGGCCCGGGGCATGCGCGACGAAGACGGCAACCTTCAGGTTTGGGAAGGCTGCCAGACGTTTTCCGGTTCCTGGGGCTATCATCGCGACGAAGCCAGTTGGAAAAGCGTGGAAATGCTGGTTCAGATGTTGATCAATCATGTCAGCCGCGGCGGCAATCTGCTGCTGAACGTGGGACCGACTTCCCGCGGCGAATTTGACGGTCGTGCTCAGGACGCGCTGGCTGGAATCGGCGAATGGATGAAACGCCACAGCCGGTCCATTTACGGCTGTACCATTGCCCCGGACGGCTTGACGGAAGCCGAAAACTGTCGCTACACTTACAATCCGGAAACCAACCGGCTGTACGTCCATATCATGTCCTGGCCGTTCAAGGAACTCCATCTGCCGGGACTGGACGGCAAAGTCGCCTATGCCCAGTTGCTCAACGACGGCAGCGAAGTCCGGATGCGAAACGCTCAAACGGAAGTCCATCCCGGACTCAACAGCAAAACGGAAGCAGGGGCGCTTACTTTGGAATTGCCGACGTTGCGACCGAATGTGGCCGTACCGGTCATCGAGCTGTTTTTGAAGTAGACGCGATGGCGACGTTGTTGTCGGCGGTTTATGGCAGCAACGTCAGAATCGCGAAATAGTGGAACGTACTGCCGGCCAGCACGAAAAGGTGCCAGATGGCATGTCCGTAGGGCAACTTTTTCCAGACGTAAAATACGGCTCCGGCAGTATAGGCCACTCCGCCGGCAAATAGAAAAATTATCCCGAGCATCGGCATTTTGACAATCAGCTGATGCAGCGTGCCGAGGCAGAGCCAGCCCATGCCGATATAAAACAGCGTGGATACCAGGCGGAATCGGCCGGTAAAAAAGCATTTCATAACGATGCCGAACAGCGCCAAACCCCAGACGACGCCGAAAATCGACCAACCGAGTCCGCCGCCGACGCAGGAAAGCATGATCGGCGTGTAGGTTCCGGCAATTAACACATAGATGGCGGAATGGTCGCAGATTTTCAACACTTTTTTCCAACTGGGACGCGTCAGACTGTGGTAAAGCGTCGAGGCCAGGAACAGCAGAATCAGCGCGGCGCCGAAAATCGAAAACGTGACCACCTGCAAACAGTTGCCGTATTTGGCCGCCAGGACTACCATTACGCTTAAACCGGCGATGCTGAGTGCCACGCCGAGACCGTGGGTAATGCTGTTGGCGATTTCTTCGCCGACGGTATATCCGTTCATGCCAACCGTTCTGACCATGAGACAATACTCCCGCTGGGAAAATATCAGTAATTACAGAACTAATACCGCAGTTTGCCGCGGATATCAATCCGCTTCGTGTTTATTTTTGGTTTAAATTGCCATAATCGTAAAGACGTGATCTTTCAATGTTATCTTCCACCAGCAGAATGAACAGATGGTGACATTACTTAATTTTGTACTGAACTGGTTCGATGCGTATCAAAATTGATTATAACATTGTCGGGCAATAATCTGCGAGCGTTTTTTTAATGAAAACAACGATAAAAAAAAGGCATCCCAGAGTACGGAATGCCTGATATCGATAGAATCGAACGAATTACTGGACAATCAGAACGCTGTTCAGCGTACCGAGATCGTTACGGGTAAAATTCGGATTATCCTGATCGATTGCCCAGGTATTGTTGATCCGGAATTTATATTCATACGTTCCCGGAGACAACATCAAGGCACAGGTATAAATGCCGTCGTCTTTTTCGTTCAGCTTCTTGTCTTCCGGCTTCCAGTCATTGAACGTGCCGGCCAGATAGACATCCGCGCCGGTTTCCGCCGTGACTTGGAAGACAATCCGCTTTTTGTTGTCGATCGCAGCGGTAATAATCGGATTGATCGCCGGTTTGGCGGCCGCTGATTTGGCCATGGTCGGCTTGACTATCGCTGATTTCGTCGTCGTCTTGGTTACGGTTGATTTCTTGGCAGTGAATTTACTCATTATTGTTCCCTCCATAAGTTTACTTTACAGGGTTTCAGGATTGTCCCCGACTGTAAATGTTGGCCGATTACTCTCGGCAGAGTCGTTCCCCCCCAACTCTATGAGTCACAATATACATTGGCATTCTGCGAATGCCAACCGTTATACCGCTAAATTCTGAAATAAAATGGTGGAAAGATACCGTTCGCCGGAATCCGGCAGAATGGCCACGATGGTTTTCCCTGCGAATTTTTCCATCCTGGCCAGCCGGATGGCGCCCGCCAGTGCCGCACCGCTGGAAATCCCGACCAGAATGCCTTCTTCCCGCGCCGACCGCCGGGCCAGTTCGATCGCTTCGTCATCTTCGATCGGAAGAACCATGTCCAGCAGCGACAGGTCGAGCACGCCGGGAATAAAGCCTGCGCCGATGCCTTGAATCTTGTGCGGACCCGGTTTTAACGGCTGGCCGCTCAACTGTTGGGTGATGACCGGACTGGAGGCCGGTTCGACGCCCACTGCGGTAATGGCCCGCTGCTTTTTGAGAAAGCGGGTGACGCCGGTGATCGTGCCGCCGGTGCCGATCCCGGCCACGACGGCATCGACTTGACCGTCTGTATCGGCGAGAATTTCGGGGCCGGTGGTTTTTTCATGAATTTCGGGATTGGCCGGATTATTGAACTGTTGCGGCAGAAAATAGTGCTGGGGATCGGATTGCACCATTGCTTCCGCCGCTTGGATGGCGCCTTTCATGCCTTCCGCTCCGGGCGTCAATTTCAGGTGAGCGCCGAAAGCGGCGAGAATCTTCCGCCGTTCGATGCTCATGGTGTCGGGCATGGTCAGCGTCAGCTTGTAGCCGCGGGAGGCGGCCACGTAGGCGAGGGCGATTCCGGTGTTGCCGCTGGTGGGTTCGACAATTTCCACGCCGGGCTTGAGAATGCCGCGTTTTTCGGCATCCCAGATCATATTGGCGCCCACGCGGCATTTGACCGAATACGCCGGGTTGCGGCCTTCCACTTTGACCAGAATCGTGGCCTTCAGCCCCTGCGTGAGATGGTTTAATTTGACCAGCGGAGTGTGGCCGATGGAAAGACTGTTGTCGTTATAGATGTGTGCCATGATGATATCTCCCGATTCGCAATTCGATCAACGAATATGGTTGTGATATGTAAAGATAAAACAACTTGTCGTAAAGACAAATGACAATCCCTTTTTTCGGATCGTTCCGAGCTGAATTTTGCCGTCCCGGTCTTGCGGCGTTTCCCCCGAATCCCGTTGTTCAGTGCGTTGGGATTGCGGTGCTGGAAGCGCGTTTGGCGGCGACGGCCATAAACAGCGGATAAATTTTTTTGATGCCGTCGGCGCGAACTTTTTCGCGTCGGTAGACTTCGCGAAACGAAGATACGACAAAACCGTTGTCTTCCAGTCGCCGCCGCAGCCATTCCCGGTCGAATCCGAAATGATAAATTCCGGTATGGTCGTCGTGAAACGTGCCGTCTTCCCGGTCCAGATCGACCAGGATCAGCGTTCCGGACGGCTTCAGCGTCGCATGGCATTTCCGGAGTACGGCATCGATATCCTGAATATGGTGCAGCGCCAGCGTGGAATAGATCAAATCGCATGGCGAGCCGATGGTAACCGTCATGATGTCGTCGACTTGCGGCGTAATCGAAGTGACATGGAACCCGGTCAGTTTGCGATCCAGCGCCGCAATCACCTCCGGCGCCGGGTCGATGGCCGTGATCTGCAACCCGTCCGGCAGCAGCAAGGCCAGATTGCCGCGTCCGCAGCCGAATTCCAGACATTTCATGCCGGGCGTCAGTTTCACGGCGTCGGCGATGGCGGCCGCGAAAGTCCGGGCCATGGTCACGCGCTCCGGTTCTTCCTGATACTCTTCGACCAGAAGTTTCGTCCGTTCGGTCATTTCCGGGTTCACGATCGGGGTTCCTGTTAGCGACGAACGCGCATTAGACGCTTTCGAAGTCGTCGAAACAGGAGGACATCTCGTCTTCGACGAATTCCACCGCCGCCTTGACCGCTTGGGCCCGGTGGCTGATGGTGTCTTTGATTTCGGCGGGCAATTCGCCGAAGGTCTGTTCATACCCATCGGGAATAAACACCGGGTCGTAGCCGAAGCCCCCGTTGCCGCGCGGCGCGGCGGCGATCACGCCGGTTACTTCGCCCCGGAACGTTTCGATCACTTCGCCGTTGAAGGCAATTGCGATCACGCAGACAAACCGGGCTTTGCGGTTGGTCTGCCCGGCCATTTCGGCGAGCAATTTGGCAATCCGGTCGGCATCGGATCCTTCCGCATAGCGGGCGGAATGAATGCCGGGCGCGCCGTTCAGGGCTTCCACTTCCAGACCGGAGTCGTCGGCAAAGGCCGGCAGATCGGTATACTGATTGGCGGCCAACGCTTTTTTCCGGGCATTTTCTTCGAACGTGGTTCCGTCTTCTTCGATCGGCGGACAGTTCTTATAGCTGTTGAGGCCGATGATTTCCACATTTTGTCCGGCGAGCAACTTGCGCAGCTCCTCCAGCTTCTTTTCATTTCGAGTAGCGGCAACGATTTGAGCCATTATAGTTTTCTCCTGCTCGGGGTTATAATTTTGTTCGCCTGATTTTGCCTTATTCTCCGTCCGTCGCCGTCGGTTTTGTCCACTGGATCGTTGTCGGAACGCCGACTGCGGGGAAAACCCGCACATTGTGAAAGCGTTTGTTTTCCGCCAGCAACAGATCGGGAGAAATCAGAAAAGTATAGGGTTGTTCTTCATGCAGTAATTGATGAAAACGATGCGCCAACTCAATCCGTTCCTGCAAGTCGAAACTCGTCCGATACGCTTCGATCAACCGGTCGGCTTCGGCATTCTTGAACCCGACGTGATTGCTCGACTGCGGCTTGTCCGCCTGGCTGGAATGCCAGAGCTGGAACGGATCGCCTTCAAAAGACAGCGCCCACCCCAGACAGCAGACTTCAAACGACTTTTTTTCCAACCGCTGGACGTAAACCGACCACTCGACGGTCTGAATGTTCATTTCAATGCCGGCGCGGGCCATATCTTCCTTGATGATCGGCAGCATCTTCTGCTGAATCGGGCTGTTGGCAACCTGCAAAACGGTGAATTTGAACGGTTTGCCGTTTTTATCGAGAATGCCGTCGCCGTCGGTATCTTTCCAGCCGGCTTCCGCGAGCATCCGCTTGGCCTTTTCCACCGAGAACGGCCACGGCTGAACCGTCTTGTCATAATAGGGACTGTCGATGAAAAACGGCCCGGTGACAATCCGTCCCAACCCGTAATAGACCTCTTTCAGAATCCGCTCCCGGTTGACCAGACAGGTCAGCGCCTGCCGCACCTTTTTATCCTTGAACAGCGGATTGGTCAGATTGTAGCCGATATAAAAGTATCGGCGGCCGGGATAACGGTATTTGCCGATAAAACCGTCGGGCCCGAATTCCTTGGTATCGGTCCGGGTCACCCATTGCTCGGGATTCAGGCCCAGGGTATCGATGGAGCCGGAAACCAGGGCCTGAAACTGGGTGTTCGGATGCTTGATGATTTCGAAGGAATATTCCTTGATCGGCGGCATGGCGCCGTAGCGTTGGCCGAAATATTTCTCCCAGCGTTTCAAAATCATCCGCTGGCCTTTGGTCCAACTGTCGAAACGATAAGGGCCGCAGCCGATCAGAATTCGGTTGCGGGCGTCGTCGTCGTTGAACTTTTTACCGTCGAACGGCCCCGGATAGGCGTGGTAGAGATGGCGGGGCAGCGGCGTCAACCCCAGCGTAATTTCTTCGGACAGAAAATAGCGCTTGTTCCATTTGACCTCGAACTCATACGGATTGATGACCGTCACTTTGTCGATGCCATCGAGATAGACCCGCGCTGGGGCGCAGTCCACCTCGGGATTCTTGATTACGTCGATATAAAATTTAAAGTCGTCCGCCGTGACTTCCACGTCTTTCCACTCTTTGCCGGTCACGGGGTCGGTGAAATCATGCCAGAGAATACCCTTGCGAAGTTTGATACGATAGGTCATCTTGTCGGGCGAAATCGTCCAGCTTGCGGCCATCACCGGTTCGAATTTTTCGGGATGGACAAAATTCCGCTCCGCCAGCGAACTGCAAACCAGCCCGGAGAGTTCCCCCAGAATATTGTCGTTATTAATCAGCAGATTCATATTCTGGGTGTCCTGCGCGGAGGCGTCGCGCATGGTGCCGCCGGGGATTGCCGCCGGATCGAAGAATTCCCGGTTGGCAAACGGCGGCAGCGCCGCCGCTGTCGGCGTGGCGGCAATGGCCGTCGGGACTTGAGCCGCCGGCCGTTCCCGTCCCATCACTTCCATCTTATCCCGGAGCTCATTGACCTGTTTCATCAGATTTTCGGTCTGAAAACGCAACGCATCCATCGCCGTGACCTGAAACCAGACCGCAACGGCAATCACCAAGGCCAGCACCAGGATGGCAATTCCGGTAAAAATACTGTTTCTCATAATTCTGCTTCCGTCCGCCCCTAAAGTTTCCGGGTACAAGCGTCCGCACACAATTTAGCCGGGTGAAGATAAAATTCAATCACAGCGGAATGGCAAAACGGGTTTCTTTCCGGAAACCCGTCCGGAAATTTTCAGCAAGCGGGGAAATTCTGCTTTCGGGGCGCGAGGCAACGGCTATTCGTCTAGAATTTTAGCTGCCAGTTCGACGCACCCGCCGCAGGTCAGTTTGCCGGCGGCACGAATTTCCCGACAGCGGTCGGCGCCGGCTTCGGCGAGAAAGCGTTCGCGCAGTTGTTTTTTCTTGGCGTCGTCGGCCATCAGCAATGCCGCATAGAGGGCTCCGCAGAGTCCTCCTTCCGCCCGGCCGCCGCCGTATTTTTTCGCTTCAGTAATCTGTTCTTCTGTTAGGCCATACTTTTTCTGAAAGCCGCGCAGAATGCTTTGCGCGCAGTTCAGTTTTTCTTCGCGATAGGCCCGCAGGGCGTCGGCTGCCGACATGATAAAACAACCTCCTTGAAATGATTTATTCCGGGAACCGGGGCGGCCGAATAACGGACGCCCTCCGTTCCTTGAGTTTCTTAATGATACTGCCGGAAAAAATAAGATACCACGATCCAGTGCGGAAAAAGGAAAATATTCCCATCCTCCGCATCGAATCGGAATTTGAACTATGAATCCCGCTATGGATGGCGTTCGCGACGTTTTGAATTAGTGGTCACAGACGTTGTCGCCGGTGGCCAGCGTTCCCGCCAGATAGGCGGCGGCCAGTTTTTCCGGGGTATCGACCGGGGCGCCGGTGATGACCGTGATCTGGCGTTCCTGGAACAAGTCCCGGGCGCGCTGACCCATGCCGCCGGCGATCACCAGCGTCACGTGGCGTTCCGCCATCCAGCGGGGGAGCAGTCCCGGTTCGTGTTCCGGCGCCGGAACCTGTTGTTGCCCGGTGATTTTTTTCGTTTGGTCGTCGACATCGAGCATGGCGAAACTTTCGCAGTGCCCGAAATGCATGCACAATTGGCCGTTGGCCGTGGGAATCGCGATTTTCATTTGGCTTTTTCTCCTGACGTTGCGACCGGTTTCGTCGCCAGTTCCAGAATCAGTGCGATCACCGGTTCGAAGGCCTTGGCGGTGGCGGTCTTGGAAAAGTGATAAATAAACGGTTTGCCGTCGTCGCCGGACCGGCAGACCATCGGGTCGATGGGAATCTTGCCGAGCAGCCGGATGCCGTATTGGTCGGCCAGCTGCTGTCCGGCGCCGGAGGCGAAAATGTCGGTCACTTCGCCGCACTTGGGACAGACGAAACCGCTCATGTTTTCCACCAGTCCGAGAACCGGAAAATGCAGTTGCAGACAGAAGTCGATGGATTTGCGTACGTCGGCCGCCGCCACTTCCTGCGGCGTGGTGACGATCACCGCTCCGGCGGCATCGGGCAGCAGTTGGCAGACCGACAGCGGTTCGTCGCCGGTGCCTGGCGGCGAGTCGATGATCAGATAGTCCAGCGGTCCCCAGTCCACCTGGGTGAGAAACTGCTTGATGACGCCCATTTTCATCGGGCCGCGCCAGATCACCGCGCTGTCGCGGTCGCGTAGTAGGAACCCGATCGACATCACTTTCATGCCGCCGAGGGCCACCGGCACCATCCGGTCGCCGTGCGCCGTCAGACTTTCCTGCTCCAGATGCAGCATGGTCGGGATGCTGGGGCCGTGAATATCTACATCCAGCAATCCGACGCTTTTTCCGGCCAGCGACAACGCCACCGCCAGATTGACGGCTACGGTACTCTTGCCGACTCCCCCTTTGCCGGACATGACGATGATTTTGTGTTTGATCATGCCCATGCTGGCTTTCAATTGCCGGTCTTCTTCACTGGCCTGACAACTGCCGCAGTCTTCGCCGCAGCCGGCGGCTTTGGCCGCGCATTCTTTCACTTCTTTTGCCATATTTGCTCCCATAATTCCTTTCCCGCTTTGGCCGCGGCCGATTCCGGATAGTCGACGATCGACTGTCCGCGCACCAGCGCGGCGGTAAATTGAAGATCATAGGGAATCCGCCCAGCCACGGTCGCCCCGGCGGTCCGGGCGGCGGCCTCGATACGCTCCGTGGTTTCCGGATTCAGATCCCATTTGTTGACACATACCAGCGCCGGCGCCCGAAAGTACCGGGTCAACTGTAAAACGCGGTCCAGATCGTGTTTGCCGGAGACGGTCGGTTCGGTCACGATCAGCACCGCGTCGGTGCCGCTGACGGCGGCGATCACCGGACACCCGATGCCGGGCGGTCCGTCGGTGATCAACTGTTCGCAGTGTTCCCGTTCGGCCAGTTCACGGGCGGTTTTCCGGACTTCCGTCACCAGCTTGCCGGAGTTTTCCGCCCCCGGCATGAGCCGGGCATGGACCAGCGGTCCGCAGGCGGTCCGGGATATAGACAGTTCTCCGCAGACGGGCTCGGTCCAGTCGATCGCGTCGGCCGGGCAATGGCGGCGGCAGACGCCGCATCCTTCGCAGGCGTTCGGGTCGATCTGAAATTTGCCGTCCCGGTTCGGCGCGATGGCGGCGAACCGGCAAGTTGCCTGACACTGTCCGCATCCGGTACAGGCGGCGGCCCGGATGGCTGCCTTATGCCCGCCCCGGAAGTCCCGGCGTTCTTGAATTTCCGGATGCAGTAGCAGATGCAGATCGGCGGCGTCTACATCGCAATCGGCCAGTACGGCGTGTCCGGCCCACCGGGCAAACGCGGCGGTCAGACTGGTTTTGCCGGTGCCGCCTTTGCCGCTGATGATCACAAGTTCTTTCATGGGATGATCGCTCCGGTTGCAGTTTCAGTTTTCAGCCGTTCGAGCAACTGTCGGAATTCCGTTTGCAGTTCCGGCATGGCCTCTAACAGCGGTTGGCCGCGGGAATAGGCTTCGGCAATGGCGCGCCGCTGCGGAATTTCCAGCAACAGCGGAAGGTTTTCCCGTCGGCAGTAGTCGTGAACGCTCCGGTCGCCGGCGTCGGCGCGGTTCAGAATGACGCCGCACGCCAGCCCGAGTTCCCGCATGACGTCCACCGCCAGCGTCAGATCGTGCAGCCCGAACGGGGTCGGTTCGGTCACCAGCACCACGTAGTCCGCACCGCGAACCGCCGTGACCACCGGACACGCCGTCCCGGGCGGACAGTCGATGACGGTAGTGTTTCGGTCGTCGATATACTTCTTGACGGCCCGGATCAGCGGCGGCGACATGGTTTTACCGACGGTCAGACGCCCCGAAATCAGTTCCAAATTTTGATGCCGCCGGATTTCAATGGTTCCAATGGCTTCCGGTTCTTCATGTAACGCCTGTGTCGGGCAGACCTGGAAGCAACCGCCGCAACTGTGGCAGAGTTCCGGAAAAATCAGCAGTTGCCGGGGCAGCGCCGCCAGGGCGTGATAGGCGCAGAATTGCGCACACTGTCCGCACCCGTTGCAACGCGCCGGATCGACGACCGGAACCGGCACGTGCACGGTTGCCTGGCATTTGACTTCGGACGGCAGAAACAGGTGACAGTTCGGTTCTTCCACATCGCAGTCCAACAGGCGGGTTTCCGGGCCAGCCATTGCGGCCAGCGCCAGCGCCACGGTGGTTTTGCCGGTGCCGCCTTTTCCGGATGCCACGGCCATGATCATAACTTACTTCTCCGAATGTTCATACCCAGTGACCTTCCACATCGGAGTTTTGCGTTTCGACCAGTTGTCCGGCTCGAAAATGTTCGAGGGCTTCGGCCACGGTTGGGGCGTCGGTCTGGTAGATTTTGATGCCGGCGCTCTGGAGTACTTTGAATGCTTTGGGCCCGCAATGGCCGGTAATCAAAACCGAGGCGCCGGCCTGAACGACTGTCATTGCGGCTTGAATTCCGGCGCCTTGCGGGGAATTCAGGTTCTGCCGGTTGTCGACGGCCGTGACTGCCGACGTTTCCGAGTCGATGATCACAAACTTCAAGGCGCGGCCGAAACGGCTGTCTAAAGGAGACTGAAGATTGTCCCCGGCGGCCGTAATCGCGATTTTCATCATGATGACTCCTGTTTAAAAATTGAAATGGGGTCCGTGCTGTCGGCGTCGGCAGCAACAGTGCCGTCGACTGCAACCTGGCATGGCAAAATGTCCATTGGTCAAACGGTTTTCCTGCCATGCGGTCAGGATTTCTCTTGCTTCGCCGGCGAGGAAAGCATAAATTTTCAGTCCTTGACTCTGTGCCGTCAACATGGTTTCGCGCGAAATGGCGCCGCAGATCAAAACCTCGACGTTCTGAGCTTTCAACTGAATGATTTTGGCGGCCGGCGAGGATTCCGGCAACGTCATCCGGGTTTCCCGGATTTTTTGCTGGTCCTGACTTTCGATCACCCAAGCAACCTTGGCAACATCGAAGACCGGGGCGATCCGGCCGTTCCAGATGGTCAAGGCGATTTTCATCGGACAATGTTTCCTTATCTTGGACATGGTGCGTTGCGATGGCGTTTTGTTTCACTGTGAACTCGAACCGTAAACGCAATCTGCTACGGATGCCATAAAGCAGGGGATATGCCAATCTCCTAATTTTTCTTTTGTTTGTTTATTTTGAATGACTTATGGTTAATTTTGTCAATTTATGTAGTGTTGCAATATTGCAACACTGCTTTGAAATAAGAAATAGTAATGTTGCAATATCGCAACATTACTGGAATGTAAAATAAATTGCTCAATGAAGATGATTTTCGATATTTATTTCTATAAATAAATAGTTTAGCAATTTTTATTTTTCCGTTTTTTTATGTTTCTCCATCTTCCTTCGGCCACTGTCTTTTTTTAGTAGTGTTGCAATATTGCAACACTACTAAATATTTTTTCGGGCAAAGAAGGCGAAGTGCATGGAGGGGACCGGGACGCAGACAATGTTCGGGGAGCAGCGCATTCACGACATTGGCCGGATTGTCCAATTCTGAATTCACCGCTGAATGTTTTTGACAACCAGACTATGTTTTCCAGGAAGCCGGTGGAAAACGGCTAGTTAGCATCGGGGACGCAAATATACCAGTAATGTTTGCTTGATCGTTCGGCGTGCGTCAGTAGGGACGGTGGCGACCGTCTCCCGGGGGCGGAGTCAGCTTTAATCCTCTGATTTTCCGATATAACGTACTGCGATTGATGCCCAGTTTGGCGGCGGCGGCACTCCGGTTGTTGCGATATTGCTGCAACGCGGCGAGAATCGTCTGCTCTTCCGTGGTTTGAACTACGGCGGCGATGGTGCCGGACGGCGTCGGCAAGGCTTTTTTGCCGGTCAGTTCCTCCGGCAGATGATGGACTGCGATCCGGGCGCCGCCGCAGAGGACGAAGGCCCGTTCGATCACATTTTCCAGTTCCCGGACATTGCCCGGCCAACTGCCGGCCCGCAGAATTTCCAACGCTCCGGACGTGATACCGGGGACGTTTTTATGTTGCTGGCGGTTGAATCGGTCAATAAAGTTTTCGACCAGCAACGGAATATCTTCCTGACGCTGGCGAAGCGGGGGCAGCGTCATCCGGATGACGTTGATGCGGTAGAACAGATCTTCGCGGAACTTACCCTGCGCAACCAGTTCGTCGAGATTGCGGTGGGTGGCGGTGATGATGCGGACATCGGCGGTTTCGGAACGCGTTCCGCCCAACGGTTCATAACTCCGTTCCTGCAGAAATCGCAGCAACCGGACTTGCAGTGCCGATGAGATTTCCCCGATTTCGTCCAGAAACAGCGTTCCGCCATCCGCCCGTGCGAAGAGCCCCGGTTTGTCCTGGACCGCTCCGGTGAAAGCGCCTTTTTTATAGCCGAACAATTCCGACTCCAGCAGCGAGTCCGGCAATGCGCCGCAATTGACCGCCACAAACGGTTTTTTTGCCCGTTTGCTCTGACGGTGAATGGCTTGGGCCAGCAGTTCCTTGCCGGTACCGGTTTCCCCGTTGATCAGAACCGTGGAGAGACTTTCGGCCACGATCGGAATCAATTCACTGATTTTGCGCATGGCCGGACTGTGACTGACCAGGTTGCCCAGCTGGCTGCGACTGGAAAGTTCCTGCCGCAAGGCCTCGACTTCGCTGAGATCGCGGAACGTTTCGGCTCCGCCGATGACTTGCCCTTGACGGTTGCGCAGTACGGCGGTCGAAACACTGATCGGGGTCCGCCGCCCGTGCGGGTCGACGATATAACCGGCCCGATTGATGACCGGTTTTCCGGTTTCCAGCGTTCTTCGCAACGCGCAGGCGCCTTCGCACATGCTGGAACGGAACACTTCGGAACAGGGTTTCCCCAGTGCTTCCTTCCGGGCGATTCCGGTAATTTGTTCCGCCGCCCGATTGAACGACGTAATCCGCCATTCCGGATCGACGGTGAACACGCCGTCCGAGATGCTTTCCAGGATGGCATCCGTGAAGCCAGTCGCGAGGGCGGCTTCCTTTTTGGGGGCGGCACCCATGATTTTATTTCCTCTATGTTGAACTGGACTAACCATAGCGGCAACCCAAGGAAAATCAAGTTGTCCGGCAAACCGGCAACGCGGCTTGGCAGGCATGGACCTTTCCCCTTTTTTACTCTGGACGTTATTGCCGCCGGATGATTTCCACGGAGAAAGTTACCTGTCTCCCCTAAAATTATTTGGTGTTTATCCGAATTTATGCTATATAAGGGTGAGGGGAAAAGCCCCCGGAAATGCAGAGACCGGGCAATTGCCATGGACGTTGTATGGGGCATGGGTACGGTAGATAGGGCATATCAACATATGGAGCTGATTTTATGGATATCGGGACTCTTGGCGGGCTGATTTTCGGGGCCTCTTTGATTTTGTGGTCGATTATCAGCGGCGGGTCATTGAGTGCATTTGTCGACGTACCGTCCATGTGCATCACGATCGGCGGAACCGTGTGCGCGTTGCTGATTACGTTTCCGCTCCCTAAAATCAGCGCGGTCATGCGGGTAACCCAGAAAACCATCAATGCCGGCAGTTTGGACCTGGCGCCCTGGTACAGTACCATGATCGATCTCGGCACCATTGCCCGGCGGGACGGCATTCTGGCTTTGGAAGAACGGATGGACGGAGTTTCCGACGACTTCCTCCGGCGCGGCCTGCAGATGATTATCGACGGCAGTCCGGCCGATACCGTGGCGGCGATTATGCAGATGGAAATCGAGAACATGGAAGAACGCCACAGCATCGGGCACGACATGTGGAAAGCGGTCGGCAACTATGCGCCGGCGTTCGGGATGATCGGAACCTTGATCGGCTTGATTCAGATGTTGCAGAACATGTCCGATCCATCCAAACTGGGCGCGGGGATGGCCGTGGCGTTGATTACCACTTTTTACGGGGCTTTGATGGCGAATCTGGTAGCCATTCCGCTCCAGGGCAAGCTGGAACAACGGACGGCGGAAGAAGTTCATCTGAAGAAGATGCTGCTGGCCGGCGTATTGTCCATTCAAGCCGGCGACAGTCCCCGTATGATCGGCGACAAACTCGCCGTCTATTTGACTCCGGCCCAGCGTGCCGCCAATATCGAACAGAACAAGAAAGCCGCCTGACCGCTGGTGGGCACCTGACGGAAAGACAACGATGGGCAAAAAAGATGACAATTTCATTCATATTCAAGGGTGTCCCGGCTGGATGCTGACCATGGGCGACTGCATGTCGCTGCTGGTGACGTTTTTTGTCATGCTGATGGCGTTTTCCACGCCGAATACCGGGCAATTGATGGATGCCATGGCGGGGATTCAGGGGGCATTGGGAATTATGCCCGAGGGCAACGTTCTCGATGCCACGCAGCGGTCCGGCCGCTCCAACGCTCCGGCGCAGGGAGAAGAAGAGAAAAAGGATACCGGCGGCTTGAAAGAGGGCGGTCATTCCGCGTCCCTGATCAAGGAAGACGAACTGGCGGTGGTGAATCTGCGGACCGCCCAGGTGGCCAACCGCTTTACCCGCTTCAAGGAACGCCTGATGGAAATCGGCTTCACCAAGTTGATCAGCGGAGAACAGCTGGCGCAGGGAATTGTTCTGACGATTCCCACCGAAATGCTGTTTTCCGGCACCAGCAGCAATTTGCGGTTTCAATGCCTGCCGATTCTGGAAGCTTTTTCCGGCCTGTGCCGGACGGTTGGCAATGAGATTCAGCTGGTGTCCCGTTTTTCCATCGACGACCGCACGGTCGATCCGGCCCGCTGGTCATTGGAGCGGGACCGGCTGAGTGCGGTCATTCGGGAACTGGAAACGCGTCACAGTCTGCATGAAAGCCGGTTTACCTGCGGCTATGAAGTTATTCCGGCCGATCAGCCGGCCGTCATTCGGCTGACCTTGCGGGAAAACATCGGCGTCAGTCAGATGACGATTCAAGACATGATTCGTTCCGCCAAAGGATTATAGCGATGAAAAAGAAAGTTCTGGACGGCCAGCCGTTATATATGGCGCAGTATACTGCGCTGATGATTATTCTGCTGGCGTTTTTTATCGTCATGCAGAGTTTATCCACGGTTAAGTCAAGCGGGTTTCAGAAGGGCATGGGCGAAGTGAAAAATGCGTTCGGATTGTCCGGCGGTCTGGGACTTTTCGGGTATATCATGCCCAGCCGCGGCAGTTCCGCCGCCAACCCGATCGGCAGCGGGACTTCCGACAAATACGGGCTGCATGAGAATCTGTCCAAAGGACATGGCGGACTGGGCAATACGGATGCCGAGACGAAGAAATCCGAACAGGGAAAATATCTTCAGGTGAAGATTCCGATCGTTTTTGAGAAGGACAAAGCGGCCATTACCCCGGCGGGACGGATCGTTCTGGATAAAATCAAGATCGGTCTGATGCTGGGCGACTATCACATCGCCATCAAGTGTTTTGCGCATGACCATCGGGACCCGGTCCAGGATAATGCGCTGGCGCTTCAGCGGGCGGCCAACATCATGCGTTATATTTACGAGCAGGGCCAGATCCCTTACAGCCGTATGGTGGCGCTGGGAAATTCCAGCATTCGGTATTATCCGTCGATCAAGGCGGATGCCATTCCCGAACAAGAGGTATTCTTCTACTTATTCCATAAAGCGGACAAGTAGGCATGGCGGCGGTACGCGCTATCGGGGGGGGCGAGAAGGCGCGATCCGGTTTCCCTCAATTGGACAGAAGTGCGGACGGTTGTCCGATGTATGCCCGGTTGACTTGGGCCGCACGGGGTACGAACGTATATTTTTCCAGCGTCCAGCAGTCTTGCCATTCCAGATAAGGAATGTCGTGATCGAAGCGAATCGGCAGCCAGACATAGCGTCCGTCGATGGCGTTGTCCGGATTCCACCGGTCGGCCATGAAGATAACTCGATCGTCATCCAGTTGAAGCGCGAACGTTCCCTGACTGTTGAACGTGGTCTGTTGCTGTTCGGCAGTACCGCGGACCGGATTGCCCAGTTCGGTCCAGGGGCCGCCGAGGCGTTCGGCCACGGCCAGCCGGGCGGCGTTCGGCGCCCAGCCGGTACAGTCGGAGGCGATGAGAAAGTAACGGCCCCGATGTTTGAAGAGAACCGGAGCTTCCATCCACCGGTGTTCGAAGATCCGCCAATAACGGCCGGTATAATCCAGCAGATCGTCGGTTAATTCGGCGATGTGCAGCGTGGCGTTGTGTTCCGAGGAATAAATATGATAAGCGGTACCGTCGTCATCGCGGAACAGCGTCATATCGCGGGTTTGCTGGCCGCTGTCCCGATCGCGGCCGAGAATGTTCAAGGCGGGAGTGACCGGGTTATTGCAATTCGGAATTTTTTCCCGATAGGCCCGGGCGGCGTCGATCCTGGCCGGGTCCTGATCTTGCGGACGGACGTTTTGCGGCCAGTATCCGGCATTGGGTCGAATGGCTTTGACCAGCTGGTAGGGACCGGCGATCCGCCTGGCGACCGCGATTCCGGTCAAGGCGGCGGAATAGCCGCCGGCACGGACCGGCTCCAGATGAAAATACATGACAAACCGCCGGTTGACGGCGTCATAGAGCACTTTAGGCCGTTCGATAATCGAACCCTGTTCGATCGGGCTTTGCGAACCTTGCGGGGCAACTTGCAGCGCGATTCCTTCATCCTGCCAGTTGAGCAGATCGGAAGAAGAATAGACGTGGATGCCCACTTGGGCGAAATTGCCGTCGGTCCCCGCCGTTTTATGCTCGCCGAACCACCACCACCGATCCGCGTGACGGAGGATGCCGCCGCCGTGGGCGTTAATGGGGGTGCCGTGTCGATCGGGCCAAAGTTCGCCGGGCATGAAACGAGTTATCATGGTCATACCTTTCTTGCGGAATGTCGGTTTTCAGTCCGTCAAGGTTACCGTCCACAGGCCTTTGGCATTGCTCAGGGTACCGGTTCCCACGGTATCGATGGGCAGATACCACGCCGCGTGACCGTCCATGAAGCCATAGTTCCAACCGTGATTGTGATACGGTACGGCAAAGCCGCTGTTGTCGGTCGTGGTCTGGTTGGTCGGCTGGGTCAGTGCCTGGAAATTGGCATTTTTTACATAATTGCCGCGGTTGGGGCGTTCGGTTACCATAATGACTAGCGAAGCATTGGGAATTTTGCTCAGTTTCAATGCGGCGGACATGATGTTGTTGACTGAATACGTCCGGCGGGTGTACGAGGCGTTGGCCGGCGGCAGGGTATCTTCCATGCAGCGTTCCCAATTGGAAGTTTTTCCCATTACCTTGGTACCGTCCAGCATATAGTCCCATTTGTTCCAGGTATTCAGCGGATAGAAGAAATATTCCTGATTGTCGTTGACATACATCATGGTTCCCAACCCGATCTGTTTCAGATTGTTGGTACAGGCGATTTTGCGGGCGACTTTGCGGGCGTTGCCCAGCGCCGGCAGCAGCATGGACGCGAGAATGGCGATGATGGCGATGACGACGAGGAGCTCGATGAGCGTGAACACTTTTCTGTTTTTCATAATGACCTCTCTCTGACTGTTTAGGGCGGGTTGCCTTACAATATGGGAAACATCTTGCATTTTAATGACTGCATTATTTTCCTTCCCTCGTTTTTGCCTTGGTATTTCCGGCGGCGGTGACAGTACTTTCCCGAGCAATGATGCGTCCGTCTTTTTCCACCGTCAATTCGAGTTCGGGAGCGGCTTTGATATCGTTCAACTTTTGCAGGTGGAACCGGTGAACGACGCCGTCTCTTAATGTTACGGTCAGGTCGTTGGGCGAGGAGGCGGTAACGCCAGCTATCGAAGCTTGATTTTCATAGGGTTCGATCACGGTTAGAAAAACGGCTTCCTGGCCGCTTTGCCGGATGCCAAGATTGCGCCGCCGCCAGGTATCGTTGCCGACCGGATAATCGCCGCCGATCTGCCCGGTCAACCGGACGGCTTTCAGTCCGGCCAGCGAGAATTGATAAACCGCCGGCTGGCGGTCGTTGGCCGGTTCCGCGGGCAACCCGGTGGCGCAGACGTGTCCGGCCAGCGTGATCTTGCCGTTTTCATAGTCCCGGTCCGCCCCGAAACGATGGTTGACGACGTTTGTGACTTTGCCCGGTTTCAACGTGGTCAGCGGAAGTCGTTTGCCGTCTGCCGTGAGGATGGCGGCATCACCCCAGAAAACGGTATGGTGTCCTTTGCGTCCGCTGACTTCGGCGGTCAGCGTCAGGGTGTCGATGCGATCCAGTTTGACGTCGAATGACGGGGCTCCCAGCACCCAGGCGCCGACCGAACCGGCGGCCAGTTGCCGGCCGTCGCCGTCGATGTTCCATTTGATGCGGCGCTGGGTGTTGTGATCTTCCGGGACCATCCCGATCCAGGCGGTCCGCGCGGTTTGCGGCCAGGCCTGATAGACATCCATTTTCAGAACACCGGGTTCGCCGTTGATGCGGGTTCCGGCGTTGTCGGCCTGCGGTCCGAACCGGGTTTCGAAGGCGGCCTTGAGCGTTCCGGCGGCCCGGTACCAGTTGACGTCGGTGACGAATTGCGCTGCCTTGAGCGGGTCGGGGTCGAGTTGGGCGGTCTGGCGCTGCCATTGGCAGGAATCACTGGCGGTCAGATTCCGGAACCCTTTGATCTGAAACAGCAGATTGAAATCATGCGGCTGGGACGCCTGCAGATAGTCGGCCAGCAGAATATACTGGTCGGTCACGGCCAGCAGACGACGCTGAAAAATGGGTTCGGTGAAGTCGGTCAGTTCGCCGTAGCGCGGCGGGTTGGCCGGGGTGGTAACGGAGCGGTTTTCCGCTTCGCTTTTGGCTTGCAGGGTGGGGAAACCCTGTTGGGTCCAACGAAGTCCGCCATAGGGCGGATTGCTCCACATGGTTGTGGTTTCGACGCATCCGGTCTGAAGCCATTTTCCGGTCTGGAACAGCAGCCGGCGGCTTTCCGCCGGTTCCTGCTGTTTGAAGTCGGGAACGACCATGTTTTTGGCGACGGACGTCTGGACGTAAAAATCGTACATGAACGAGCCATATCCGTACCAGACCATTTCCGGGTTGAAGAAGCTCCGTCCGTAGCGCATCAGCGAAAGCAGGGCGGTCAGGTCGAAATGGCCGTGATACCCGCCGTGCGTCCCGTATTTCAGGACCGCCTGAATCCGTTCGCGCGGTTCCGTCTGCGTGGAACGGAGCATCAGCAGCCCGGCATTGTCGCTGTATGCGGACCCGGTGCCGATTGCGGCCGGGGTTTCCGGCAGGTCGGGGACGCCGTAGAGCAAATCGGTCCGCTGCGGATTCATCTTGATGAACGCGGCGTAGCGCGGGTCGCGGAAGGCGTAATACGCCAGTTCGAACCGGCCGCCGCCGACGTTGTTTTCCGTTGAGTCGTTGATGCCGAACATCCAGCCGCGATAGTCCAGATAGGGCAGCAGCGCATCGCTCATGGTCTGGATGCCGATGGCGGGGCTGACAATCCGTCCCCGGATTCGGAAACTGTGTCCGTAATTTTCTTCGCGGCTGATGATTTTTTCCCGTTCTCCGCCCATGCGGAAATCGGGAAAACCCAGCGTATTGACCGGAAATTTCCGGTGCAGCAGCGCGTAGCCGAACGGTTCCAGCGCCAGGGCGATTTGCGTGAATTCTTCGGCGCACCAGAGATTGTAACTCACGGTACATTCATACCACCAGCCGTCGCTCATGGTGTAGCTGCGGAACTTGTCCAGCAACATGGAGGGGGCGAACAACAGCTGATCGACCAGATAAAAATCCTGCAAGACCAGCGCGCAGAAGAAGGCTCCGGTCAGCGAAGACACCGCCCAGTTGGCGCCGGCTGGGGACGTATTGCGGAGGGCGCTGGTGGCAAACAGCCGCAGGGTTGCTTCAATCTGACGGCGTTCGGTGTCCGTCAGTACGCCGGCATCGTGAATCAGGTCGTAGGCTTGGGCCAGGTGTTGAAAGAAGTGTCCTTCCTGAACGCTGGCCTGATGTCCGGCCTGCCGGGTTACCGGATAGCCGTTTTGCGGATGGGAAATCATCAGCAGAAATTTTGCCGCTTTGGCGGCAAACGTCCGGTTGCCGGTCATCTGCCAGGCAATGGCGGTATCCATCAACTTCGCTTCTTCGGTCGTAGGAGTCAGACAGGGTCGGCCGGTATCGCGGCTGAGCATGAACACCGCCCGTTCCGGCGGCTGCCACTGTTCGGCGTTGCGGACATATTCCGCCGCCCGCTTTTTCGCCCAGTCGTATTTTTCCGCTTTGGCGCGGACTTCCTGCCAGCCGGCGGCCGTGTGGAGCGCGAACGGATGGGGCAGGGCACGGACGGTAATGAGCGGAAAAACGGTCTCCGCCGCGGGGCGGGCCGACGGCATGACGGCCAACTGTTGCGTTTCCCGCCCACCCGGCGGAATGAGCTCCGGCACCGTGACTTTGACGGTTACTTCGGTACGGGCTCCCGGGTCCAGCGTCACCACGGACGGCGTTACGGTCACCGGCATGGTTTCCCAGCCGTACCGGCGCGGCTGAACGGTGATGGTCTGACGGGTGAGTTCGGTGTTGGTCACCGTCAACGGATAGACGGCAACGCCGCTGACTTCGACCGCCTGGGAACGGACGGGCGTGGTGATCGCGCAGGACAAGCCGCGCAGCAGGCGGATGCGTTCGCATTTCAGGGTACCGCCAGTTCCTTCGAATTGAAAAGTCAAGGTCCGGGTGCCACACAGGGCAACTTGATCGGCCTGCGGACTGTTGAGCGCGGCAAACGGTAATAGAACGGTTTGAACGCCGCTATGGTCGAGATGAACCGTCATGCTTCGACGGTCGGCGCCGGTCTGCGGGGCGGCGGTCAGGCGGATGACTGCGGATGGCACCCGTTCCAGGTCGACGGTCATTTCGATGCCGTAATATTCCGGCAGATTGAGACAACTGTCGTTGACCGGCTGGGCGGCGCGGCCGTTGCGCGGCCCCTCGGGTTCGGTATAAATCACGGTCCCGGGCAATTTGACGCTGTGGTCGGGGCCGAATCCCTGGTAACAAGTCCAGTCGGAGAGATTGCCGAACTCGGTTTTGGCCCGCAGAATTTCGACTTCGTAAACGCCGCCGACCGTGCTGTGTTGGTCATAGGCGGCAAAGGTCACGGCAACGGTTTTCCGGTTTTTCAGCCAGGCGGACGGCAGATCGTAATATTCGTCGATGAAAGTTCCCGGCAGATTGCGGTCCAAGCCCTGTACTGCCAGTTTTTGACCGTCGATCAGAATCGAAAAAAGTGGATTGCCGTCCCGGGTGCCTTTTTCTTCGCCGGAATAGCGGACGTGCAACATCTGCGGCAGGTCGGCGTTGGCGACTTTCAGCGTGTAGGTAAAATTGCCGCCCGCGCCGGTGCGACGGCATGGCTGATTTTTCCAGCCGGTTGCAAGCGTACTGGCAGATTGCCGGACGAGCTGTTGCCGATCCTGTCCGGCGACCGCCCGGTCGATTTGATAGGCGGTTGCTGCTGTCGTACTCCATCCGGTTGCCATGACCAGACAGACGATCCCGAAAATCGTGTTTTTCATTGCCATGCCACTGTTTTGGGGTTGCTAACATGATTATAAAGGGATGAAAGCTAAATGTCAATATATCCATTAAAATTAAATTATTAATTTTAATAAAATAAATCGCGGGATAACCGCAGTCGAAAGAAGCCGTTCGATGTTGAATTTTTATAGCAAAACATGAGGCCCAATATGATTGACAAGGAAATTGCGCAAATTTGTCTTTTTCTTCTCATATGGGATGATTTTTGATAATATTGGTTAAAAATAATAAATTAATTTTTATCGGCGGAACGATTGCCGTTTCCGCCGGAAAACAATCCGGATTCGAGGGTGGTCTTCCGGTGGCGGATTGGGTGCCGGTCAGGGTTGAGTTAGAAGTCGGTTAGAAGCGCCGACGGCGATTTTACTTTCCGGTTATTCCTTTCTATAATGGAAGCAATGGATTTCGATGGACAGTCGAGATGATATGCCGCATTCAAGTTGTATTCGGCAAAAATGACCACAACGAAAAGGGTGAAGAAAAATGCGAAAGAATTTTACTTTGATTGAATTGCTGGTGGTGATAGCCATCATCGCCATTCTGGCTGGCATGCTGATGCCGGCGTTGAGCAAGGCGCGGGAGCGCGGACGGGATATTGCCAGTCTCAGCAACTGCAAGCAGTGGAGCACGGCCAACATGATGTTTGTCGACGACCACCAGGAACGTTTGCCGTGGGGCGGAACCGACAAAGTAGGCGATTCCTATAAGGTTGCCTCCGGTGTCGCTCAGGGCGATATCGATGAGTTCTGGGCCGATATGCTGCCGCCCTATGTGGGTCAGGCGGCGTTCAAGGATTTTGCCACGGATACGGGTAAGGCGCAGCAGAAATTTCTGGACAATTCCATTTTCTGCGATCCTTCGGCCAAGGCGCCGTCGCCGGCCGACAGCACTTATGACGGCAGTTTGCGGCTGTACAAATCCGGAAGTTATTACTTTTCGTTCGCCTACGTCCCCAATTCCAAAATCGACAGCAAGAGCGGCTATGTGCCGTATTCCGGCGGCGACAACCGCTGCAAACTGTCCAAAATCACCAAGAGCTCCTATACCGTGATCTTTCTGGAAAAACGTACTTCGCCGGCGGAAATTTCGTCTTCCGACACGAATTACAGCAAGAGCCTCGACCGCAGCCGTTCCGACTGGCAGCGGGTGGCGGCGCGTCATAATAAAGGCGCCGATCTGGTTTTTGCCGATGGACATGCCGCCAATACCAATTATAAGTATATCACGACCAGTGTCACCACCGACTCGGTCAATCCCGATGCCGGGTCCGGTACTTATTTCAACAAGTCCGACCTGATCTGGAATCCGTGGGGTGTGGCCAAGTAAAGATCGGCGGAATTTTAAAGTCAAAACGAGGCGTTGATCCATGATTCGAATCGGGTTGCTGTTATGGAGTCTGCTGGCGGCGGGTTTCGTCTGGGCCGGTCAGTTGGAAGTGTTTTCTCTGGGCGACCTGCATGAATATGAAGCCGACCCGCTATGCCGGCATACGCTCCGCGATCAGCTGGCCGTGCTTGCCGCGGTATCGCCGGAACACCGGCTGCTGCTGCTGGCCGGCGATACCTTGACCCATTTGTATTCGACCGGAAAAAAGGCGCTGACCAATATTCCGTCCGGGCTCACCGATCCGCGAACCGGCAAGTGCTACACCTATTCCGATGCTGACCTGAAAGTCGTCCGGGATTACGACATGCAATATCTGGCGCTGCTGGGGACCGTGCATCCGGATGTAGCGGTGCTGGGCAATCACGACAGCGACCGCGGGGTGCCGTGGTTTGCCGAACTCTGCCGTCGCAACGGTATCCGGCTGGTGGCGGACGACTGTTCCGAGGCGTTGCCCTGGGTGATGGTCGATAAGGTCGATTCCGATGGACGGCACCGGAAGATCGGCATCGTCGGACTGCGCGGCGTGGTGCACATTTACCCGAAGAAAGTTGATCGTCCGCTGCCGAACCCCGCCGTTTTGATTCGTGCGGCGCGGGAAGCGCGGGCGCACGGCGCCGAAGCGGTGATTCTGCTGTCGCATCAACCGGATGCCGACGATACCTGTCTGCGAAACGATCCGGCGGTGACGGCGGTTTTCGACTTGATCGTCGGGGCGCATTCGCACAATATTTTTCCGGCTTCCGGCCAAACGGCCGTCACCGTGTTTCCTCCGGGCGGTCGGCCCCGGCAACTGGTGGTATTGAAAGCTGGTGCGCACGGCGGCAATCTGGGCCGGGCCACTCTCGACTTCGGACCGGATCATTGTCTGCGCCGGGTAACGGTCTGGAACCGGTAATTCAGTTTTCGGGTTCGTCGATCACGAAACCGAATTCCCGGTAGGCTTGCAGTTTATAGGTCAGTTTGCGCCGGCTGATGCCCAGCGCGCGGGCGGTTTCCGACCGGTTCCCGTGATGTTCCCGCAGACAATTTAAAATTGCGTTGCGTTCCACGTCTTCCATTTTTCCGCCATTGCCGCCACCGGTTTCCGGCGATGGTTCGGCGGCGTTTTCCCCCAGGACTCGGCGCGGCAGATATTCCGGCAGAATGACGCCGCCGTGACACAGCAGCACGGCGCGCTCGATGGCGTTGCGCAGCTCCCGAACGTTGCCCGGCCAGAAATAATTTTCCAGTCCGGTGGCGGCGGACGGCGAAAAGCGGGGTTTTTCCAGTCCGAATTCCCGGGCGGCCTGGCTCGCCAGCGGCATGATGTCGGCTTTCCGGTCGCGGAGCGGCGGCAGATAGATTTCAAAGACGTTCAGCCGGAAGAATAAATCTTCGCGGAACAATCCGGCGGCCACCTCTTTTTCGAGATCCCGGTTGGTGGCGGCCAGAATGCGCACGTTGACATGCTGTTCACACTTGCCGCCGACTTTGAAAAAGGACCCGTCCTGGGTGATGCGCAGCAGTTTGGCCTGCAACGCGGCCGACATCTCGCCGATTTCGTCCAGCAGAATGGTTCCGCCGTCGGCTTGCTCGAACCAGCCGGTCCGGGTGGCGCTGGCGCCGGTGAAAGCGCCTTTTTCGTGACCGAACAATTCGCTTTCCAGCAGGTTTTCCGGGATGGCGGCGCAGTTGACTTTGATCAGCGTTTTTTCCCGGCGGGGACCCCACTGGTGAATGAGGTTGGCGACGATTTCTTTGCCGGTCCCGCTTTCGCCGGTGATCAGCACCCGGGATTCCGATGCGGCCACCAGCGCCGTGTCGCGCAGCACCTGCCGCATGGCCGGACTGCCGGCGACAATATTATCGGGCAGGGGCGGCAGCGGTGATTCGGTTGCCGGAAGATTCTGTTTCAGCAAGGCGGCAATCTGGTGGCGCAATTCTTCGAGGTCGATGGGTTTTTCCAGATAGTCGACGGCGCCTTCTTTCATGGCGTGAACGGCATCGCGGATGTCGGCGAACGCGGTCACCAGCAGCAGCGGGGTCGCGATCTGACGCCGCCGCAACTCCTTCTGCAATTCGAGTCCGCTCATGCCGGGCATGCGGACGTCGGAAATAATCAGCGCCGGCGCGGTTTCGTCGAATAGCCGCAAGGCATCCTGTCCGGACGCGGCGGTACGGGTTCGATAGCCGGACTGATGCAGAAACGTTTCCAGCAGCGTCCGCTGGCTGGCATCGTCGTCGACAATCAGGATCGGGGCTTGGTCAGATGGCGGCATGGCGGTTCTCCTCCGAAGCGGAATACAATTGCAGGCGGCTCAAGGTAAAGACGGTATGGCCGGGGTCGGCGGCGGTGAGCTGGATGGTCCAGCGATGCGCCAGCGCAATTTTGCGGACGATTGACAACCCGAGGCCGGTTCCGGCGGCATTGGTGGTGAAATAGGGACGGAAAATCTCTTCCCGCAGGTTGGCGGAAATGCCGGGACCGTTGTCGCCGACGCGGATACTGGCGCTACCGTCTTCGATGCTGGCGTCGAGGGTGATATGACCGGTTCCGGCGGGTACCGCCTGAATGGCGTTCAGCAGCAGATTGAACAGCAATTGCCGGAGCTGGTCGCGGTCGGCGGCGAGCACCGGATTGGCGCCGGTGCGTTCCAGCCGGAGCTGTTTTTCTTCGCCGTCGATTTTCAGCAGCTCCAGCAGTTCGTCGGCCAGCGGACCGAAGGGAACCGGATGGAGTTCCGGCGGGCGTGGCTTGCTGTAGTCCAGAAATTGCGTCAGGCGGCCGGAAACCCGATCAACTTCGTCGATGATGGCGGTGGCGGTACGGCGTACGTCAACGGGAATCTGGCGATTCATGGCGATAATCTGGGTCTGACCGCGGATTACATTCAGCGGATTTTTGGTCTCATGGACCAGTCCGACGGCGGCCATATTCTGATCTTTGAGATAATTGGCGGCGTCGCGGGCCCGCGTCCAGTGCAGTTCCAACTGAAACGTCCGGAACAGGGTGCGGGCGGCTACTCCGGCGGCAATCACGGCCAGCAAGGCGATTCCCGGAATAATCAGCCGGATTTTCCAGTCTTCCTGAATTGCGCGTTCCACGCTGGTGGTCGGGACCATGACCACACACCAGTGGATGCCCTGTTTTTTCAATAATTCCCGGTAATCGGAGAGATGGGCGCGGGACATTGGGGCCGTGGCATTGTCCATTTTGACCAGGCCGATAAAATTGACCAGTTCGGTGATTTTCTGGAGTGAAATGCTTTTGCCGCGCAACACCTGACGAAATACGGCCTGATCTTCGGCGGACAACACGCCGGGCTTGAAACAGGCCAGAAAAGCGGTCAATTTGGCCTCGTCGTAGGGACGGTTGTCGCTCAATTTCTGAAGCTTGTCTTTGGCCTCCGGCGTCATCGTACGGTTCCAGCGCAACATAAAGCCCGGACGGTTCAGGTGGGACGGGACGGCACGGAAATACGACAGCTGGGAAGCGATCCCTTCGCTCATTCTCGGCACCAACGGATTGCTGTCGGCTACGTTATTTTCCGCGTTGACGTGTCCGCCCAGCGCGACCGGATTGACAAAGATCACGCCTCCGCGTTGCCAGATTTCCCGGTCCTGCAGCAGTTGGGCGGGCGGAATATTGATGGCTTGTCCGAAGGTGGCGGTCATTTCTCCGGCCGAATTGAGCAGCATGACGGTTTGAAGTTCGGTCGACGTCACCAGTTCTTTCAATGCGGCTTCCAGGCGGCGCCGGGCGCCGGGCCCCCAATCCTGGGATCGGATTACAATCGAGAGTGTCTTGGAAATGTCCTGGACTTGTTCGCGCAGACGGAACCGGGCCTGTTCCCGGGCCGCGCGGTGTTCGTGATACTGCCAGGCACAGACGCCGAGCCAGATGGCGGCCAGTGCCAGATAAACGAGAATCAGTTTGCGTTCTTTCATCCCGAACACGCCTCGGATTGCGGATTTTGTCACTCTGCGGATAATGTAACTGTGAATGGTCGGATTTGATAGTGCCGTTGGGTGGACGGCGGAGAAAATCAAGAAAAAAACTCCCGGAACCGTCAGGGTGAAGAAGACGGTCCCGGAAGCGTCAGAGAGCGGTTACTTGGCAGCTTCCGACGGAGCCGGAGCCGCGGTTTTTTCCGGAGCCGGCTGCCCTTTGGCACAATTCGGTTTGGCGAACTGCCGATGCGCATTCTGGTAGGCGGCGAGAACTTCGCCGACCGACAGCTGGCCGTCTTTGTTGGTGTCGAGCTGGTCGAACAGTTTGTCCACCGCGTTGTGAATGGTTTCTTTGGTTACCGTCTGATCTTTGCTGAGATCGGCCTGCTTCAGGATGAGCAGCAGCGGATTGATCTGAGGGTGTCCGAAATGACATTTTCCCTGCATCATGCCGGGCCCGAACTGCTTCCCCCGGGCATTGTTGTGCATGCGGAACGGTCCGTTCCGCATGCCCGGCCGATCGGGACGCATACCCGGGGTGCCGGTTGCATTGGCATCCGGAACCCGGGCGACGATTGCGGTGTCGGTACTTGTGGCTGGCGCGGCAGTGTTGGTGACGGCGGTCGGATCGGCCGCCAGGGTGAAGGCCAGCGCGGTGCAGGCCAGTCCGGCGATTCCCATTTTTACCATGGACATGATCGTGTACTCCTGTTGTTGGGGTTTCTGGTGAGACGCTTGACGTCTGGGTAACTCATGGAGCAAAACCTGTGCCATAAATATAATATGTTCATTGTAAGTATGTTATGAAATATGATTGGCAAAATATGCGCACGGATCCCTTGGGTTGGGACGGTAATTTTTGCGCACCGGACGGCAAGTGCTAAGCGGTCCTGCTTATTTTATCGTACCTTGCGTCACCATATTTTGAGCTTAATCTGCCACTTCTATGGTTAGGTGATTTTGGCGGCAACGCTTATCCGCAAAATCTCTTGGGTTCCGGTCGTGAAGTTTTCCCGGTCTCCGGATCGTGTAAAAAAGGCGGACGCCGCTATTCCGGTATGGGGATGAAATAGACGGCGTCCGATGGGGAAAAACGAAAAATTCTTTTTCTTCTTCTTTTTATCTCATTTATGCTGATTTTGCCGTTGCTGAGCAGCTTCACGCATCATCTGGCGGTGTACGGCCATCTGCGCGCGGGTGGTGGAATCGGTGCCTTCCAACATCTGTCGCATGAACGCGGTGCGGTCACCGCCGCCGGGACCGCGTCCGCCGCCTTGCCCCGGACCGCCCTGACCACCCGGCCGGCCTTGTCCGCTCTGTTGACGGCTGGCGCGTTCCGCGGCGCGCCGGTCGAGTTCTTCATTGATCGCTTTCATCTGATCTTCTTTGCTCATGGCGAAGAATTTGCGCATGTGATCCCGCATGGCCTTCTGCATCATGGCCCGGGTGTTTCGCATGACCGCGCGGCGTTCGTCCGGGGAGAGGTTCTGGCGGAACAGTTCCCGGTTTTGATCGCCGTTGACGGACCGCAGTTTGCGCATGTAGTCTTCCTTGTCGCTTTCGGACAGCCGGGCAAACTCTTTGGACGCCATATATTTTACGGCTTTTTCCGTGGTCAGTTTCGTGGGATCGGGGGCGTGCGGACGGAGCAGCCACCAGACTACGGTGCCGATCAGCGCCATGACGAGAAGCAAACTGATCAGCACCGTAAGTTTTTTCTTCTTCGACCAGTTTTTCTTGCCGGTCTTACCGGTCTTGCCGACGTTTTTCGTGGGGGTATTCATTATAATTCTCCTACGTGCCAGTCGGCGAACAGATAATTTTTCGCACCGCTTTTGTTGGCGGTTTTCACGGCGGTGCTGCTGCCGCTGTCGGCCGAAGTGTCTTCATCCTGGTTGACGTTGGTGACGGACGAGGTGTTGTGGAAACATTCATAGTCGTACATCACCACGCGCTGCGTCGATGACATATGGCCCCTGCCCAACTGTTCTTTCAGCTTACGTCCGCCGAGCATGGAAGAATATTCGTAGCTGGACCCTTCGGCCGTGTAGAAATTCCGGGTTTCGCTGCCGCCGTCATAGAATTTTTCCGGCTGGGTGTCTTCCGGACAGAGATAGATTTTAGTGTTGTTGCCGGACGCGTCCAGCAGGACTTCCGAGATTTTGGCATGACTGGAATCCACCGTGTATTTTTCCGATGCATAGGGAAACGTATCTTTGCTTTCGGTCATATACGAGGCGAACGCCAGGCCGATCTGGTGCAGATTGGCGGCGCAGTTGATCGACTTGGCTCTGCGCCGGACTTTGCCCAGTACCGGGAACAGCAGCCCTGCCAGGAGGGAAATGATAGCAATCACCGTGAGAAGCTCGATGAGCGTGAACCTCAAGGTGCGATGGGATCTTTGGGACATGGCTGATGTTCTCCTTTGACGAACTGTTGCTTATTAATCTTACTCGGTTTGTCGCCGCTTTCTACTGTTTGTTGTCATGGACGTGACTTCATAAAAAAGGAATATAGCAAATGTTGTGCCATTGTTGTAATTCGTTCAATGACAATAATTATTGTACTTGCTGTAGTAAATAATGCGCAGCTTGGCGCGGGGGTGGGTGCGCAAAGATTGCTCACCGGTTTTTGCGGCGATCCGGGGGCCTCGGAGGAGAGAACTGTTTTAACTCCTGTCTCCTGTGATCGGGGTGGTCAACGGGACGTGACCGGCGCGGCGTTTTCCACGGTTATCGGCGAATGTTGTCGCAGATAGTCCCGGAGCGCCTGGCGGAGGTTGATGCCGGTATGGCGGCGTTGCCGGTAATGTTGTTGAAACACCTGCTGGAGTTCCGGATTGCGGCGGACGGCGTTGGCCAGCGCGAAGCCGCTGAAGACGGTTTGATACGTGGCGTTGTCGCCGGCCTTTTTCGGCAGTTGCAGATCGTCAAGAATGCCGGTTTTCGCCTCATAGACGGCGGTCAGTCCGTAAGGAGCCTGAAAGTAGTAGAATTTGCCGCTCTGCGCGACCAGCCGGAATTGTTCCGTCAGAATGCGGCGGAGGTCGTCGGCAGTCAGCGGCAGCACGATCAGTTCGTCTTCGAACGGCGAGAGTTGAAATAGATCGTATTCGTTGATGGTGCCGTTCGGCAGGGGATTCGGAAGATGGGACGGCGACAGGATGGCGAGTTCGGCGTGGGTGGCGGCCAGCGCCGCTTCGCCGACCAGCCGATGGAGCGGCGTGAACAGCGTTTCGGTGCGCAACCGCGTGTGGAAGGACAGATTGGCGCCGGCGGTCGTCCGGCAATGCAGTTCTCCGACGGGCTGCATTCCGAACCGGTGGGTGGCCTGATTCAGGGGCCGGAGGGCGTCGGGACCCGGGGGCGGCCGGTCGATCACGGCGGCGGGAGAGAAGCGGCTGCGGACCTGGGTAACGCGGTGTTGTTCGGGGTCCCACTCGATTACGGTCACGCCGACGCCTTCGCCGTGTTTGCCGGGCTCGTCGTACCAAGAGTTGCCGACCCGTTTTCCCGGCACGATCTGGTGGGTGTGGCCGCCCAGAATTACGGCAATCTGCGGAAAGGCGGCGGCGAGACTGTAGAGACTGTTGTCGCCGCCTTCGAACGAGCCGCTGAGCCCGTAGTGGACGCCGAGGACAATCACGTCCGGGCGGACGGCCATGACGCCGGGGATGATGCGTTCCAACGTGGGTCGGAATGGCTGGAGCGTAAATTCCAGTTCGCCGGGCGGGGATAACTGTTGGCGATAGGGAAACGTCAATCCGATCAGCGCGACCTTCAGGTCGTTGACGTTATAGAGTTTCCAGTCGGCGAAAAAAGCGCGTCGTCCGGCAAATTCCAGATTGGCGGCCAGGGCGTCGCCGGTAAAAGCGCGGCGGCAGTCGAGCAGCGTAGTCAACCCGAATTCGAAATCGTGGTTGCCGGGAATCCAGGCTTGATAATGGCAGGCGTTGAGAAACGCGACGCCGATTTGACCGTGGGTGACGGCGCCGGACAGCGTACCCTGAATGGTATCGCCGGTATCGACCAGCAGCACATGGTCCCGGCCGCCGGCCCGCTGACATTCGCGGTCGATCACGGCGGCCAGCCGGGCCGCCTGGTCGCGGGTCAAGTGGGTATGGACATCCGACGTATGCAACAGCGTCACCGTGCGAACGGCGGCGGGGACCGGAATCGGCAGAACCGCTGCCGTGAGCCATAATAGCGACAACAGCAGGAGACGGCGCGGAATGGTCATGCGGACGGCTTTCCTTCCGAATTTCCGGACGGCCGGCGGTTACTTGAACGCCAGCATCGAGATAAAGTTAAAGGATTGGAACCACTGGGCGCAGTGTCGGAAGCCGCAGCGGAGGATGCGTTCGTGATGGGCCAGCGCGGTTTCCGCCACCATGAATTTTTCGATGGCGGCGCGCTGGGTTTCCATTTCCATTTCGTTGCAGCCGTTGTCGACTTTCCAGATTTCATGCAAATCGGTGATCAAGGCATTGGCGGCCACGTCGTCGATGGCGATTTTTTCGGACAGCACCAGCAGTCCGCCGTGACGCATTCCGGCATAGATTTTTTTCAGCAGCGCATCGCGGTCCGCCAGAGGAATGAATTGCAGGGTGAAGTTCAGCACTACCATGGAGGCATCGGTAATCTCGGTATGGCGAATGTCGTCGAGCATGGTCAGGATCGGGGTGTTGACGTCGGCTGCGGCGATGGTTTTCTGGCATTGTTTGATCATGGCTTCGGCGTTGTCGATGGCGAAAACCCGGCATCCGGGCTTTTTGATGCCGGTTGCCATGGAAATGGCCGCGGCGCCGACTGCGCATCCCAGATCGTAGACATTGCTGCCGGGAGTGACACAGCGTTCCGCCATGACTTTGAGCATCGAAATCAGAGGAGTGTAATTGGGAATCGACTTCTGCTGCATGACTTCGCAATGGGCGGCCAACTGGTCGTCGATTTTCAAGCTTTCCCCGATCCCCTGCGGCTGCGGATCATTACTGTTTTTTGCCATATTTCCCTATTGCCTTACGTATGTTATCCGATAAGTATTAATCCATTTCCCCCCCCTGTCAAGTTTTTCTCCTCGAAAGAAATTTTTCCCATCCTTGTGTATCGATGCTTGAATATAGTGTATCGATACACTATAGTGGTGAAAAAAGGGGGAAGTCTATCATGACGACGGAGAAGAAAACGCCCCAATACCGACAGCTTTATCTGGAATTGCGGCGACGCCTGTTGCGGCTGGCGCCGGGAGACGGCTTTGCTTCGATTCGGAATTTGCTCCGGGAATTTGGCGTCAGTCAGGCTACCGCGGTGAAAGCGGTCGACCTGCTGGTGCGTGACGGGTTATTGGAACGGCGGCTCGGCCGGGGCTCAACGGTTACGGCGGCGGTACTTCGGTTTCGCGACGGGGCGTTGCCGTTTTTCGCGTTGGCGTTGCCGGTGGCTCGTTCTCCGGCGTCGGTTCAGGCGGAAAATGATTTTCTGGCGTTGCAAACGGAACGTCGCTTTGTCGGGGAAGTCTGGCATTGCGACGGACCGGAAGCGGCGGTTGCTTGTCTGGCCGCGCGTAAAATCGACGGTTTGCTGGTGATGCCGGGGCCGAATGCCGGGACGGTGTTGTTGCCGGAAGCCTGGGGCCGTTTGGGAATCCCGTTTGCCTTTTGCGGAACTGCGTTTCGGGACGGAACGGTTTCCTTTGTCTGTACCGATGACGAATTCAGCGGACTGGCGGCGGCGGATGGTCTGATCAAATTGGGGCATACCCGGCTGGCGGTGCTGGTGGCGGCGGCCCGGACGCCTCGGATCGCCGATCGGATCAACGGTTTTTGCCGTTACGTCCGGTTGCAGCAGGCGTCGGTTCGGGTGATTGATTGCGGACTCCGTCCCGGCGAGGAGACATTGCCGCAGGTCTACCGCAAAATGCGCGAATTGACGGCCGCCGGCGCATTGGATTTTACCGCGTTGCTGGTGGTTGACGAAACGTCTTGCCTGGCGGTTTTCAAGGCCTGCCGCGAAGCCGGGATCGGGATTCCGGCGGATCTCAGCGTGATCGGCATCGGTAATTCCGGGGAGAGCGAGTTTTTTTCACCGTCCCTGACGACGGTGGATACGAGTCTGCGCCGGGAACTGGCGGTCGGGCTCGACCTGCTCGGCCGGTTGCGAAACCGGGACGCTTCCAGCCCGCCGATCCGGGTTGGACTGGAAGCGCCGTTGCTGGTTCGCGAGTCGACAGGCAAATGTCGTGCCTGACCGGTCGACCGGACGATTTTAAACGGTGTAACGCAGTTCGAACATGCGGGCGCTTTTTTCCGGCTGTGACACGCATAAAAGCTGTTCGTTCGGCTGCCAGCGGTATTCGACCGGCAGCGTCAGCGGATAAAGCCGTTTGACTTCCGTTACGGTTCCCGGCAGATGGACGAGCGGAATTTCCAGTTGGTCGGCGCCGCCTTCGAACCGCCAGACTGAAACGATGATTCGTCCCGGCGTCCGCAACGCGAAAACGCCCCAGGCCGAGTGCCCGTCGACCAGTCCCAGCGGCCAGTCCGGCACCGCCTGCGGAAGCACTTGCCGCAAATCTTTCTGGTAGAGTTCGACGCCTTGTCGGATCAGGTCCAGTTTTTCCTGACTCAGCGCCTGAATCTGCCCGCTCAGATAGGGTCGCCAGCTCAAGGCCGAAACCATGTTCATTGCCACTTCTTCTTCGTCGGCGGCGGCCAGCGGATAGACCCACACGCCGGCCTGTTCCATGCAGTAGGAGCTGGCGCAATTGATGGAAATCCGGGCATTTTGCAGATAGTTCTGATTGTCGGTGGTCGAACACAGGGACAGCCGGGAGAGCATGCTGTAGGTGTTGCGCAGGCCGCCGGAAGAACAGTTTTCGATGAGCAGTTCGGGATATTTCGCCAGAATGGCGTCCAGCCAGTCGAGATAGGCGCGCTGGTGCTGGAGCAGACCGTCGCCGAAACTGTCGGCGTCGATTTCGGTTCCCGGTCCGATTTCAATATTGTAGTCCATCTTGATGTAGTGAACGTCCAGCTGGGCGACCAGCCGGGCGACCACGTCGTCGGCGTGCCGGCGGACGACCGGATGGCGGAAGTCCAACTGATAAGAGTGGTTTTCCATCACGCGCCGTCCATGCCGGCGGAAGAAGCATTCTTCCGGCCAGACTTTGGCCAGCGGACAGTTTTTCCCCATTCGTTCCAGTTCCAGCCAGAGACCGGGTTTCATGCCCCGGGCGACAATATGGTCGAGCACTTCCTTCAGGCCATGCGGAAACCGCCGTTCGGCCACCGGCTGCCATTCGCCGACGGTATCCCACCACGGACCGTCGGCGTACCATCCGGCATCGATTACGTAGTATTCGGCGCCGAGTTTGGCGGCGCGGTCGATCAGCGGCAGTTCCCGTTCGGTGGTCGGGTCGGCCATCAGACAGTTCATGAAATCGTTGAAAACAACCGGCAGTTCCCGGTCGACGGCGCGGAAATGCCGGATGCGCCGCCGATATTCGTTGAGGGTCTGGAAGGCTTCGACCGCCTGACCTTGTTGAATGACCACGGCGACGGGGATCGAAGTGAATTTTTCGCCCGGCCGGAGATTTTTGAACCAGAAATTTTCCCGTTCGGTCGGTCCCGACAATTGGAGGTAGAGTTGGCCGCCGGGGCGGTCGGCGATTTCCCATGCCCACGAACCGTGAGTTTCGATCTGCCAGGCGTAGACGGTGCGGTTCTGGCTGTTTTCAAAGATACCGATCGGCATTTTTTCCTTAGCCCCGTGACTGCCGGTATTGTTGACCGCGATTCGCTGCATGGAAAAGCCGCTTGACGACATCCGGGAGACGCCCAGTTCCGGAAGACTGAAACTCTGCCATTGCATTTCTTCCATCCAACTGTTGAAAGGCAGGTGAACCCGGCTGATTTCATCCCAGGGCCGGGTACTGTCCTTGGTTAGTCCGGTAAGCGTGAAACTGGCCACGTATTCCAGCGGGATCGAGTCGGCTCCGGTGTTTTCCACTTCGGTTTGACAGCGGAGGACGGGGAGGCCGTCGAAGAACTGATACGTCGACGTAATTTTCAGTGTTCCGGCCGCCTGGACGAATTCCAGTTTTCTGCCGTCCGGGGTGCGGGTATCGCGATGGGCGAGATAAATCGGCATTGCGGTGTCGCCGCCGGGACCGGAGCCGCAATGTTTGTTGCCGTGGACGTCGCGCGACGACTCCCCGGAACGATGAATCTCAACCATATTGTAGGCATCGCGCGCCTCCTCGTTCTCCGGGACGCTGGCGGGTTGGAACGGTTCCGGCGACAAATGCAGCAGATGCAGGGTTCCGGCGGCGGTTTTTTCGACCGCCATATGGATGCTGTTTTCTTGGATGTGGAGCAGTAGATTCATATGTTTTACCCTTTGTCGATATTTTTGTAATGTAGTTAAAATAATTGTATGTTATACGGTTGGCAACTGTAGATTTCTTTTTTTAAATTAAAAATTTATGGAGTTCGGTTTGATTCTTTCGTCTTTTTCGACGGGCGTCTCACATCGTGGGGAGCGGGGAAAACACGGGGGAGCTTTTGAAACAGCGCTCCATTTCTCGCGCCTCAACTTTGGCTCTGGCAAAGTTGAAAAGTCAGGAAACGGGGGCCGGGGAAAAACCTTGAAAATTTGGCAAATTTTTCGGGTTTTTTCCCCGGAAACTCGTTTTTGATTCTTTCGTCTTTTTCATGTTTTACGAAAAACGGTGAATTTCTTTTTCGTTTGGGACTTGCCCGGCGCCGGAATAAAAGTATATTAAGAGCTGGATTTTTATTTGCCAAAAACTATAGTGACGCAATGAAACGAAATAAGATCGCGATCATCATCATTCTGGCGATTATCGCCGGACTGCATTTTGCTTTTTTATATGCTTTTTATGTTCATCGGGAAGAGGGAATTCAAAATCCTCCGGCGCCGGCCATTATTCCGCAACCTCCGGAACCGACGGTGATCGCGCCGCCGGAAAAAAAAAAGTCAAACGCACCGGGCTACAAAAAAAAAACCGCAGCGCTCCCGTCATCACCCAGTCCAGACCTCACGGACGGCACCAGTATAGACGCTCCGTCTAAGCGGATCGCCGCCGCGGAAGCCGCCGCTCAAGCCGACCCGGATATGAATCCGGACGCGGGTGCCGCTCCGGTTCCCGCTCCTGAACGGGTCGTTTCGGCCGCCGCGCCGGTCAGTCGGAATCTCGATTACAGCAAAGCGGCGCGCGGTACCTTGAAAGCCGTTCCCGAATCCAAGTTCGTCAAGAGCGGCATTCTCTACGATCCGGCGACGAATCGGGTATTGTGGACGACTGATCCGGAAGCGCGGGTGCCGATTGCGTCCATGACCAAAATGATGACGCTGCTGGTGGCGCTGGATATGCTGTCTTCCCGGAAGGATGTCTCGTTGGACTCCTCGGTGACGGTCTCCAATACGGCGGTGCTGGTGGCGCCCACCCATCTGGGAATTCATCCCGGACAGCAGATTCCGCTGGAAGAATTGCTGAAAAGTATGATTATCAAAAGCGCCAACGATTCGGCGCAGATGGTGGCGGAATTTCTGGGCAGCGGCAGCGCCGAAAATTTTGTCGCCATCATGAATCAGAAAGCCGCGCAGTTGGGAATGAAATCCAGTCATTTTTACAATCCGCACGGTCTGCCGGGAAAATCCGCCCGCAGCGATAACGTTTCTACCTGCGAAGACCTGATATTGCTGGCGCAGCGGTTGCTTCAATACCGCCAGGCGGCGACCTGGGTGTCGACCCGCATGGCCAAGATCGGCGGCTTTCCGCAACCGGTGGAAGTGGTCAACCACAACCGGCTGTTGAGCAGTCAGGCCTGTCCCGGCGTCAACGGCGTCAAAACGGGGTTTACGCAGCGGGCCGGTTTCTGTATTACGGTGAACTGCGTGCGCGGTCCCAACCGGCTGATTGCCGTTTTTACCGGGGTGCCGTCGTCGAAAGTGCGGGATGCGGTTGCTTCGAAAATGTTGAACTGGGGGTTCAAGCGCAAAGCCGTGCTTGATACCCGCAAATTTTAGCTTGGCCGCTATGCAGATTCTGGTCGATGCCGATGCCTTTCCCCAAGTCCTGCGGGACCTGTTGTTCCGAGCCGTCGAACGGACGAAGATTCCGGCGGTGATGGTTTCCAATCAACGGCAGCGGCTGCCGGATTCGCCGCTGATTTCCGGTCTGGTGACGCCGAACGGTTTCAATGCGGCCGACGACCGGATTGTCGAACTGATTAAGCCGGGCGACCTGGTGATTACCGCCGACGTTCCGCTGGCCGACCGGGCTATGACCGGCGGCGCGCAGGTATTGAATCCGCGCGGCGAACTTTACACGGCCGCCAATATCAAAAATCGACTGGCCATGCGCAATCTGCTGGAAGATTTGCGGGCAGGCGGCGAAGTGACCGGCGGTCCGTCCGCCTTTACCGCAAAAAATCGCGAAGCTTTTGCCAACCAGCTCAACCGGATTCTCAGTCAGGCCGGAAAAAAATCCCGCTGATGTCGCGTCAATGCGATTTTTATAACCAATACATCCGTGGTTTCACTTCTAGACGGGACCGGCGCCCAAGGTAATTGTGAATGTACTGCCGCGTCCGGGAACACTGTCGGCCTGAATCCGGCCGTGATGGGCCTTGACGATGGCTTCGACCAGACTTAGCCCCAGTCCGTTGCCGGTTTGAGTCCGGCTGGCGTCGCAGCGGTAAAACCGTTCGAAGATATGCGGCAGTTCGGCCGGCGCGATTCCCGGTCCGTTGTCGGTTACGGTCAGTTTTACCTGTTGTTCCGTCCGGGTTACGGCGAGCTCCACGCGACCGTGTTCGGGGGTGTATTTGATGGCATTGTCCAGCAGGTTGGCCACGGCGCGTTGCAGTCGGGCGCGGTCGCCGGGGACGATGGCCGTAACGGTTGCGGTCGCCAGGATAAATTCGAGATTTTTCATTTCCGCCAGCGGTTGAAACAGTTCATGGGCCTGCGTGGCGATTGCGGCCAGATCGACGTTTTGCCGCTCGAGTTTGACCGTGCCGGTACCGGTTCGGGTGATTTCCAACATGGTGTTGATCATGCCGATCAGACGGTCGCACTCTTCGACCACGCCGCCGGCCATGGCCTGGTAATCGGACTCGGCCGGGTGCCCGGCGACTGTGGTTTCCGCCAGTCCGCGAATGCGGGTCAGCGGAGTTCTCAGGTCGTGGGCCACATTGTCGGACACTTCTTTAAGTTCGAAGATCAAGGCTTCGATTCGGGTGCGCATTTCGTTGAAGGCGGCGGCCAAGGCTTCCACTTCGGTTCCGGCGCGGCCGGCATCGACCCGGCAGCCGAAATCGCCGTGACTGAGCGCGGTGGCGGCGGCGCTGACCTGTTCTACTCCCTGCATGGCGCGGCTGGCCAGCAGCCATCCGACCACGGCGCTCAGCGCGACCAGAATGCCGAATACGGTAAAGAAGACGGACTGATAGAGTTTCAACAAATCTTCCTCGGGACTCAGGTCGATGCCGGTTTCCAGCAGATTGCCTTCGGTGAGCGGGCGGTCCAGAATCCGGACGGCGGACCGGCTGGGAACCGGCGCGGTGGCGGGACGGCCCAGCGTCAGTTGGTCGCGATACCCCGGCTGGCGGCCCAGCCGAAGCCAGGATTTGCCGGCGGATTCCGCCAGTACGTGGCCGTGACGGTCGAGGACGCGGAAAAAGATGCGCTTGGACCCCTGATAATAGGATTCCCGCTGATACGAGGAAGTGACGGCGGCGAGTTTTTCCGCCGGCGGCGCTTTGAAATAGCGGTCTTCCAGTTCGCGGGATAGCGCCAGCAATTGCCGGTCGACGGCTTTGATCATGCCGTCCTTCAGCAGGTAGTGGACCGCGAAGAACAGCAGCAGCGACGCGCCCGCGAACAGGAGCGCATAGCCTACGGCGGTCCGGAATTTGACGCTGTGAAAGAACCGGTTACTTTTCTTCCAGAACATATCCGAATCCCCGTACGGTATGAATCAGCGGGCGGTCGTAAGGCCGGTCGATCTTGTCCCGCAACCGGCAGATCCGGGCTTCGACGATGTTGGTCTGCGGATCGAAATTGTATTCCCAGACGTGTTCCATAATCATCGTCTTGGTCACCACTTTCCCGGTGTTGCGCATCAGGTATTCGAGCAGCGCGTATTCGAGCGGCTGAATATCGATCCGGTCCGGCCCGCGGTAGACTTTATGGCTGAGCAGATCGATCCGGAGGTCGCCGACGGACAGCGAAGTGGGTTCGACGGCGGCGCTGACGCGGCGGACCAGCGCCTGAATCCGCGCCAGCAGTTCGGAAAAGGCAAACGGTTTGACCAGATAGTCGTCGCTGCCTTTCTGCAATCCTTTGATGCGGTCTTCGACGGCGTTTTTGGCGCTGAGAACAATGATCGGAAACATGATTTTGCGCTTGCGCAGTTCCTCGATCACGGCAAAGCCATCGAGTTTCGGCAGCATGATGTCGATCACGGCCAGGTCGTAAGCCTCCGAGGAACCTCGCAGAAGCCCGTCCAGTCCGTCGGCGGCATGTTCCACCGTGTAGCCTTCCTGCGTCAGCCCTTTGATGATAAAGGCGGCAGTCCGGCGATCGTCTTCTATCAGCAGTATTTTCATATTGTAACATATCATGGCTGCGGCAAAAAAAAAGCGCGTTCGGCGTTATGGCTGCGGCGTGACATTTACATTCCGGGTCGAGCTGAAAAATGAGAAAAATTTGCCTTTTGCCAATGACAGGGTAAATTAAAGATCAGTGTTAAGAACGGTTCTTCAGGGCAAGGTGATTCCGGCAACGGGAAAGTCCTTACCGGCGGTAACAGTCCGCGAGCCCGGTCAGAAAAAGGCCAGGCAGACTCCGGTGCGATTCCGGGACCGACAGTACAGTCTGGATGAAAGAAGAACGGCGCGGCATCGCCTTTCGAAAAATACTGCTTCCGCTATTTCGCCCTGAACTTTTCCGTTCGGGGCTTTTTTTATGTTTTTTTCAGTGGAAGGAGTAAGAAGATTATGACGGTAAAATTCGATTCGGTGGAAGCGGTTATCGACGATATTCGCCAGGGAAAAATGGTCATCATCACCGATGACGAGTCGCGGGAAAACGAAGGCGATCTGGTGTGCGCCGCCGCCAAGGTGACGGGCGATATCATCAACTTCATGGTCACCAATGCCCGAGGTCTGGTTTGCGTGCCGCTGTCGCAGGAAATTGCGGCGCGGTCGGGTCTCTCCAGCCAGGCGTCGCTTTCCGATCCGTTCCGGACCGCGTTCACCCAGAGCGTCGACGCCAACGAAGGCACGACGACCGGGGTATCCGCGTTCGACCGCGCCAAGACGGTGGAAACCTTGCTTGATCCGGAAGTGACGGCAGACGATTTCCGTTCTCCCGGTCATTTGTTTCCGTTGATTGCCCGTCCGGGCGGCGTGTTGAAACGGGCCGGTCATACGGAAGCGGCGGTCGATCTGGCCCGGCTGGCCGGGCTGGCCGAGGCCGGGGTGATTTGCGAAATCATGAAGGCGGACGGGACCATGGCCCGGTTGCCGCAACTGGATGAATTTCGCAAAGAACATCAGCTGAAATGGTGTTCGGTGGCGGACCTTATTTCCTATCGCCGGCGGACGGAAATGCTGGTGCAGCGGGTGGAAAGCGCCAAGTTGCCCACCGCCTGCGGCGAATTCAACATCTATGCCTATCGCAGCGTGATTGACAGTCAGGAACATCTGGCGCTGGTGATGGGCGACGTGACGGGACAGGAAAACGTGCTGGTGCGGGTCCACAGTGAATGTCTCACCGGCGACGTGTTCCACTCCGCCCGGTGCGACTGCGGCGACCAACTCCATCGGGCGATGGAAATGATCGCGCAGGAAAAACGGGGCGTGATTGTCTACATGCGCCAGGAAGGACGCGGCATCGGGCTGGTCAACAAGATTCACGCCTACCGGCTTCAGGATCAGGGCTACGACACCGTGGAAGCCAATCTCAAACTGGGATTTCCGCCGGATTTGCGCGAATACGGTTTAGGGGCGCAGATCATTGAAGATCTCGGCATTAAAAGCGTTCGGCTGTTGACCAACAATCCGCGGAAAATCATCGGTATCGAAGGCTACGGATTCAATATCGTCGAACGGGTGCCGATCGTCATCAAGCCGCAGCGGTTCAACCGGCACTATCTGGAAACCAAGAAAGAAAAGATGGGGCACTTGATTTAACGTCCATCGCCCAGTTTAAGTTTTACGGGACAACTCTGGGGTGTAGAGAAGAAATGGGGCGCTGTTTTTAAAGCGCCCGTGGCTTCCTCGCTACCGGCGAGTCACTTTGATGAAAAATCGGGCGGCCGGAAGTTGTAAAAGCACCGGTGGCGATTAAGTTAAAATGGAATATCATTTTTTGCAGAGGAGCATCGCAAGATGATCAATCGTGAGATAAAACATGTCTATGAGGGCACGCTGGAAGCGAAAGGCCTGCGCTTCGGGATCGTCTGCGGCCGGTTCAACGAATTTTTTGTCAGCAAACTGTTGTCCGGGGCCGTGGACGCGATCGTCCGTCACGGCGGCAGTGCCGAGAATATCGAAGTGGCTTGGGTGCCGGGTTCCTACGAACTGCCGTTCGCGGTCAAAAAATTGGCGGCCAGCGGCCGGTTCGACGCTTTGCTGGCGCTCGGCGTGGTGATTCAGGGGGCGACGCCGCATGCCGACCTGATTAACAACGAAGTGGCCAAGTGTCTGGCCGAGATCGGCATGGCGAGCGGGGTTCCCGTGACGTACGGAATGATTACGGCCAACAATATCGAGCAGGCGATCGAACGGAGCGGCACCAAAGCCGGCAACAAAGGCGCCGACGCCGCCATGGCGGCAATCGAAATGGCCAATCTCAATCGTCAGTTGCCGAAAAAATAAGGTCGTACGGAACCGCAGTTATGTCTACTACCGAAATCAATAGTCAGAGCCATTTCAAGCGTCTCGGCCGTGAACTGGCAATGCAGTATTTATTCGAGACGGATCTCAACCGGGAAAGCGACGCGCAATTGCTTTCCGATTTTTGGGAACAGGCCGAAGAATCCGGCAAATTTCCCCACAACCGGATTTTCCGGAAGGGCCGGGAATATGCCGAAGAACTGATTAACGGCATTATCGAACATCAGGCCGAAATCGACAAGGTGATTCTGGAAAAGTCCGAAAAGTGGAATTTGGACCGGATGCCGGTGGTCGACCGCAATATCATGCGGGTGGCGATCTATGAAATGTTTTACGTGCCTGGCGTGCCGCCGGTGGTCAGCATCAATGAAGCCGTCGGCATTTCGAAAAATTACAGTACGGAAAAATCCGGGCAGTTCATCAACGGACTGCTCAATTCCGTCAAGGACGATCTGGATCGTCCCGCCCGCGAGGCCGTGGATAAATTATGAGCTCGATTTTCGATATCTTCAAAAAGGGGCTGCAAAAGTCCAAAACGTCGGTGGTGCGGACGTTTGCCGCCGCATTTTCCGGGGTCAAAACCTGGGATGCCGCTACTTATGAAGAACTCGAAACCGCGTTGCTGGCGGCCGACTTCGGCGTAAAAACCACGCTGAGTCTGGTGGCCGGCATTCGCGACCGTTATGATCGCGGTTTGATTCATACTTCCGCCGATGTGCGGGAAGTGGCGTCCGCGGAAATCGCCGCCATTCTGAAACGCAACCGCCGCGATATCCGTTTTAACGCCGCCGGTCCGACGGTGATCATGATGGTCGGCGTCAACGGCAGCGGCAAGACGACCAGCATCGGCAAACTGGCCTGGCACTGGAAACATGAGAACCGTAAAGTCCTGCTGGGGGCCTGCGACACGTTCCGTGCCGGGGCGGTCGAACAGTTGAAACTCTGGGGCGAACGGACCGAGTCCCCCGTCATTTCTTCATTTCAGGGGGCCGACCCCGCGGCCGTGGCGTTCGACGCCGTTCAGGCGGCCGTGGCCCGTCAGGCCGATCTGTTGCTGCTGGATACCGCCGGACGGCAGCAGAATCAGCGCGGCTTGATGGAGGAACTGGCCAAAGTGACCCGGACGCTCGGCAAAGTCTATCCCGGCGCGCCGCAGGAAGTCTGGCTGACCGTGGATGCCAGTCTCGGCGGCAATGCCATTAATCAGGCCCGCGAATTCATGAAGACTGCCGGTGTGACCGGGCTGGTGCTGACCAAACTCGACGGTACCGGAAAAGGCGGGATGGCGGTGGCGATTCAGGAAGAATTCAAGTTGCCGGTATTTTTCGTCGGTCTCGGCGAACAGCCGGACGACTTGCAGCCGTTCGATCCCGATTTCTATGCGAAAGCGATTTTCGGCGACGAAGATTGAACCTGGTTTCGGGAACTTCGGAAACCCGATAACTACACCAAGGGGGCTCATGAATATGAACCGGAAACTGGGCTGGTTGCTGGTGGGCTGCCTGTTGCCGTGGACGATCATGGCCGGTGACGTCGAGCTGACGCCGCTGTTGCAGGCGGAGGCGGCGACGCTCTGGACCATGACGCCGGAAGCGTGGGCGAAACTCGACCCCGATCATCGACTTTGGAGCTGGAACGACAATTCTCACTCGGCGTTGACGGTGGCTCCCCGCCGGACCGGAAAAGTGCTGCTGGATAAGGTGGAACTCAATGATTTCCGGGTCTTTTTTACGGACGGCAAAACGTCCCGCCTGGAAGCCAATCTCTATAACCGCGCCGAGAACCGCGGCCTCGACAACAAGTCGGCTTTTCTCAGCTGGCTCGACGGCATTCAACTACAATTGCGCGAACTGGCCGGCCGCGAAGGCTCGCCCAAGACGACCAGCTCGCTGGACGGCAATTACATCTATTCGCGCTTCTGGCAGAATGAACTTTATCGGATTACGCTACGCTGGAGTTACTCCGGGGCGGGCGCCGGATTCCATCCTGAATTCGTATCCTTGACGGTGACGGCCCCCGGAACCGGAACCGACGCCCGGGCGTCGCTGAAAGTGGCGAAGACCGCGGCGGAACTGAAGGCCGGCGTTAAAAACAATGCGGACGGCGACCGTTATCTCGAAGTGCCGATGGTCGATCAGGGCGAAAAAAGCTATTGCGTCAGTGCCGCCTGCGAACGGGTGCTTAAATATTACGGTTCGGAAGTGGACCAGCATATTCTGGCGGAATTGGGTAAAACTTCGTTGGTCGGCACGGATATGGAACAGATGATCAAAGCGTTGCAGCGGATCGGCGGAAAACTCCATTTCCGCTGCCGGGAACTTTATATGTACAAGGCGCTGTGTTCGGAATCCGGAATCAATCGGATGATCGCGGCTTACAATGTGGTGGCCTCGAAGGAAAAGCGGAAGAAAATCGGAGCCAACCTCGCCGCCTATGACTATATGCCGCTGAATGTGATTCCGGATATGGACCCCCAGTTGTTTCGGATCGTCCGGACCAAGGAACGCGATTTCAAGGAATTTCCGCGTCAGGTCCGCGACTTGATCAATAACGGAACGCCGGTCTTGTGGGGCGTACTGCTGGGGATTGTCAAGGAAAAAGGTTTGCCGCAAATGAACGGCGGACATCTGCGGCTGATTATCGGCTATAACGAAAAGAGCGGTCAAGTTATCTATTCCGACTCCTGGGGAAAGGCTCACGCTTTCAAGAAAATGAGTTGGGAAGATGCCTGGACCATGACGACGATGTTGATCGTCCTTCAACCCCGGACGACCCGCTGACGGAACCCGGCCATGATGAATTCAATCCCATCCGACCCGTTCATGAGCGAAGCGCTGACGCTGGCGCGTCAGGCCTGGGGTCGAACCAGTCCCAACCCGATGGTCGGGGCGGTGGTGGTGCGCGATGGTCGGATTGTCGGTCGGGGCTTTCATCCCCGTGCCGGGGAACCTCATGCCGAAGTCTATGCCCTGCGTGACGCCGGCGAGCGGGCACGCGGCGCTACCCTCTATGTGACCTTGGAACCTTGTTCCACCTTTGGCCGGACGCCGCCCTGTACGGAAGCGGTGATCGCCGCCGGCATTGCCCGGGTGGTGGTCGGGGCGTTGGACCCCAATCCCAAACACGCGGGAAAGGGAATCGAAATTCTGCGCCGGGCCGGAATCGAAGTGTTGACCGGAGTGGAAGAACTCGCGTGTTGTACTCTCAACGAAGCGTTTTTCAAATGGATTGTCACCGGCCGGCCGTTCGTTTTGCTGAAAATGGCGATGACGTTGGACGGTCGGATTGCGACCGCTTCCGGCGATTCGCAGTGGATTACCGGTCCGGCGGCCCGGGAACGGGTGCAGTCCTGGCGCCAGTGGGCCGATGCGGTGATGGTGGGCGGCGGGACGGTCCGCCGGGATCATCCCGGACTGACGGTCCGGAACGTGCCGGACTGGCCGCGGCAACCGCGCCGTCTGGTGGTGTCGCGAACGTTGACTCCGGCCGCCGCCACGGCGGCCATGGGTCCGGGGCCGGCCCCGGAAATTCTGGCTCCGGATTCGCCGGCGGCCTGGAACGACGAGCTGCTTCGGCTCGGACGGGAGCAGGTGACGGCGATTCTGGTGGAAGGCGGCGGCGAACTGGCTGGGACGCTTTTACAGGCCGGGGTGGTCGACAAGCTGGAATTTCATGTGGCGCCGAAGATTCTCGGCGGGACCCATAGTCGTCCGGTGGTGGGCGGCGGCGATCCGGTCAAACTGGCCGAGGCGCTGGCGGTGAAACGGTTGACCGTGGAGCCGCTGGGGGAAGATTTTATCTTTTCCGGATACCTGCATTAGTACTTCGTCCGGCGTCCGGATAAAAAAGGACCGGCGCCGGGGATTGGAGCCGGCGCCGGTCGGGAACAAGGGGAAGTCCTTTCTTAATTTGCCATTTTTCTTCAGCAGAGAGAACGATCCTTATGTTGGATTGTCGTGGTTAGAGGGA